>OGCQ01000191.1_pt1 | contig 120103 bp, 127 predicted proteins | sample 1570161 | NCBI WGS metagenome assembly OGCQ01 (sample SAMEA4384402, study PRJEB24528) | human gut metagenome | reverse complement strand
CCTCCTCCCCCGGGGGTTCTTTCCCCCATTTCTTCCCAAGAAATGGGGCCCCGGCTGGGCAAGCCAAGGTTCCCTGCCGTTCCAACGGCGATGGAAACACCCCACAACCGCCCCCAACCTAAACACACGGAGAAATCTTTCCTCCACAACAGAAGATGCCACTCACATGATTGAGAGCCTTCCCTGGTACCATCCTCGGTATTCTTTCCACACATCAAACAGAGGCGCAGCACTTTTTGACAACCCTTTTCACGAAGCGATTCTATTCCTTTCGGGAGTATACGGCAAAGTACAACCGCATTCCACCTCTCACCAGCAGATTCCAGATTCAATCTTGCAGAAATGCCGATTTTCGCATAATTTAAGGTATTCATTCTGTCTACTGCTGTCGAAAAAAGTTGTATGCTTGTACAGGGTGATGCCTCGTGGTGGACTATGCAAGCTATATCCGTAACCGCATTACGGAACTCCGCATACAAAAGGACGTTTCGGAATATCGCATGAGCTTAGACCTGGGCCAAAACCGAAACTATATTCAGGGGATCACATCAGGAAAGGCATTGCCCTCCATGGCGCAGTTTCTTAATATATGCGAATACTTCGGAATAACCCCTATGCAGTTTTTCGACCAGGGGGCACTCCATTCACAGCGACATTCCAACGCGTTGACTTCTACGGAAGCACTGGAATCCCACGATATGCAGTTAATGCAGCGCCTGTTTGAACGGCTGCAACAGAAATAACACCAAATTTTAAGACGCTGCTTTTAAGCAGCGTCTTTTTATAAATTTTTATAAAGATTTGCTGTAAGGGTCAAAAAAGTGGTACACGGAGTACCTCCTGAACGGAACTGTTCTGATCCCCTTATAAACAAAAAACTGCCCCCGTCAAAGTGACCGCAAAAATTGACAATCTGCGACACAGCATGCTATGATGAATGTGCCCCAAAGCGGGGCCAGAAAGAGGCGCTGTTACATAGACGGCGGTTAGCCACTTCCCTGCGAAGGGAGGTGAGGCTGGATGGGAAACTTCCTCTGGAAGTTTTTTGTATGCTTGGTCTTTGCGGCCTACATACTCTCCATAAAAGCGTGCTGACCGCTTGGTGGCACCCAAACGGTCAGCTTAGAAACTAAGTTAGATATGTGGGGCTAACCGCAGTGGCAACGCCCTTTCTGTTTTTATTATATCACCCTTCCCCGGTTTGTCAAGGGAACAGACCGGGGACCTTTTATCCGATCCAAAAGGAATGCAGAGGAAATGTGCAACAATCCCCTCTCATTGACAATCTTCAACACAGCATGCTATGATAAACGTGCCCCGAAAGGGGACAGAAAGAGGCGCTGCACAAAACGGCAGGCGGTTTAGCCACATCCTCCGAAAGGAGGTGAGGCCCATGCCCATTACGATTACGTTACATATCTTCGGATACACCGTAACGATTCGCATCAAAGGCAGAAACCGCCACTCGGCCAAGTGACGGTTTCTAATGCTTTTATTAGATTCACTTCACAGGGCTAAACCGCTTGTTGCAGCGCCCTTTCTGTTTTTATGATAGCAGTCCCGCTCTGGTTTGTCAAGGGAACTGGCCAGAGGCTTTTTCCCCGATTTGAAAGGGATGCGGAGGGAATGCACAAAAGGCCCCTTATAAGCTACATCAAGCGATCTCCAACCATTTCAACCGACACAGCCGCCTGATTGACGCCATCTTCATCCACTGCATGGCGGGCGATGGAACAGTTTGTCCGGCAGGGCATTTCGTCTTATCTTGACATCATTCCCGTTCTGTGCCAAAATACTATGCTGTTCAAACGGGAGAATACAGTTCTTCCCCCCACAGCCTCCAGGCGGGCTGTGGGCATTAGATTTTCATCGGGTCGGGCACCGGTCCGCCCATACACGCAAAAGGAGGTTGGCCGTTATGGCTTCCTATCAACCTGTCACCCAAGAGTTCCTGGCACAACTGGAATCCATTGTCCCCGGCCGGGTCACTGCCGGCAGTGAGGTCAATCCCGACTACGGTCGGGATGAAATGCCCATCTACGGGGTCCATCCCCCCGAGGCTGCCGTGGAAATTCTCTCCACGGAAGAGGCTGCGGCGGTGGTGAAACTCTGCTATGCACACAACATCCCCGTCACCACCCGGGGCGCTGGCACAGGGCTGGTGGGCGGCTGCGTCCCTGTTTTTGGAGGCGTGGTCCTCAGCACCGCCCGCATGAACCGGATTCTGGGATATGACCTGGAAAATTTCACGGTCACAGTCCAGCCCGGGGTTTTGCTCCAGCAACTGGCGGAGGACGCTCTGTCCCACGGATGTCTTTATCCCCCCGATCCCGGAGAAAAGCTGGCCACACTGGGAGGCAATGTCTCCACCAATGCCAGCGGGATGCGAGGGGTGAAGTACGGGGCCACCCGGGACTACGTCAAGGCCATGACCGTGGTGCTGCCCACCGGAGAGGTCACTCAGTTTGGCTCCGCCGTCTCCAAAACCAGCTCGGGCTACAACCTGCTCCACCTGATGATCGGTTCGGAGGGCACCCTGGGCATCATCACCGAGCTGACCTTAAAGCTGATCCCCGCGCCGGAGGCCACCATCAGCTTGGTGGTGCCTTTCGCGGACCTGCCCACCTGCATTTCCACCGTGCCCAAACTGCGCCACAGCCATCTGAATCCCCAGGCCATTGAGTTTTTTGAAAAGGAGATTCTAATTACCTCCGAGACCTATTTGGAAAAACAAGTCTTCCCCCGGGTCATTGAGGGGACCGACGTGGGCGCCTACCTCCTCATCACCTTTGACGGAGATTCCATGGAGGCCCTGGAGCCCACCATTGAACGGGCGGCCACCCTACTGCTGGAAGAGAGTGCCCTGGATGTTCTGGTGGCGGACACCCCCCAAAAGTTAAAAGAGGCCTGGGCCGCCCGCTCCTCCTTCCTGGAGGGGATCGAGGAACAGACCAAGCTCCTGGACGAGTGCGACGTGGTGGTGCCCGTGACCAAGATTCCAGACTATGTGGTTTTCGCGGATCAGCTGGCCAAGGAATATGACTTCCGCCTGCAATCCTTTGGCCACGCTGGGGACGGCAACCTGCACATTTACACCTGCTCCAACGACATGGAGCGGGAAGAATTTCTGCGCCAAGTGGACGATTTTATGACCAAGCTCTACGCCAAGACCATGGAGCTGGGCGGTCAAATCTCCGGCGAACACGGCATCGGCCGGGGGAAAATCAAATACCTGGCCCAGGCCGCAGGGGATACCAACATTGCCCTGATGCAGGGCATCAAGGCGGTGTTCGACCCCAAAATGATTTTGAATCCGGGCAAAATTTTTCCCATGCCCTAAATTGGCCCCGAATTTCAGACACAAAACGCCGGAAGCACCCCTATGTGCTTCCGGCGTCACGTTTTCCAAGAATGTTAGTAGGAGGTTGTCTTTGCCATTGATGATTGATATAATAAAAACAAAGTATTTTCATCTGTAAGGGAGAAACATAAAAGTGCCAGAAATAAAGCAGCAGCGATGGAAAATTGTTGAATATTCAAAACGTCAAATCAATGATGCCGGTAATATTATTCGCAAAGATAACACAACAGCAGAAGAATTAGCTTTTGCAACCCAAGTGATTGATAACTGGAGAGCAGCTCATGCCTATCCAATGCACGTTATCTACATACACTTGCGGAGGATGGCTGCGCCTCGCAACGATATCCTTGTTGTCGAGCGTCTAAAGCGATTAGATTCAATCATTGGAAAACTCAGAAGAGAAACAAGAATGGATCTGTGGCGAATGCAAGACTTGGGTGGATGCAGATTTATCACTCCCTCTGTTGATGAAGTGTTTCACTTTGCAGAAGAATACAAAAAATCCCGTGTTCGACATGAATATAAACGTACATATGATTACATTCATAATCCAAAACCATCAGGCTATCGCTCTCTTCACCTTGTATACAAGTACCATAGCGAAAAAAAGGATGCTTACAACCAAAATATGTTAGTTGAAATCCAATTTCGCAGCCGCTTACAGCACGTTTGGGCAACTGCATTGGAAACCATGGGATTGTTTACAAAGCAGGCATTGAAAGCAGGGCAAGGGGCAGGGTATGTAAAGCGCTTTTTTGTATTAGTTTCTTCACTATTTGCGATGCGGGAAAATTGTCCAATCATTCCCGGTACTTTTAAAGATGAAAATGAGTTAGTTTCAGAAATTGAACAGATCAACGACCAGTATCATTTGCTTGAAATTCTAAGCGCTATTAGAGTCGCCCTTGACCATGAAAATGGGGTCAAATTAGACAAAAAGGGGTATTATGTTCTGATTTTGAACTATATCACACGAAAACTCCGTATTCGTTATTTTTCTCCCAGCCAAATTGATGAAGCCAATACTCTATATACTCAGATTGAAAGCAATCATGCAGAAGATGAAATAGATGCTGTTCTTGTTCGCGCTGCGTCGTTTAGTGAATTAAAGGCCGCTTATCCAAATTACTTTGCCGATATTGGCGAATTTTTGGATTTAGTTCAAGCACATCTCAAATAAAATAATTTTTTATTGACTTAAGAAAGGGGATCGGCAAAATCCGTCCCAACTTGGGACACAAAAAGGGGTGCGTCCACACGGAATGCCCCCTTAGGGAGTGGCTGAGATGGCACGGATATGCCGATTTCATCGCAGAAAAGGGAAAAGGCTTGCTTTCTTACGAAAACAAGCCTTTTTGCGTACCCTTTGGTGGAGATAAGCGGGATCGAACCGCTGACCTCTTGAATGCCATTCAAGCGCTCTCCCAGCTGAGCTATACCCCCGATTCGTTTCGCCTCTCGCTTGAGGCAAGAGTTATATTATCAGATGGGAGGGCTTTTGTCAAGGGAGTTTTGGAAATTTTTTTGGAAAAATCCAAATATTCAACGTGTCATGTTGTCAAAGGCGTGTTCCATGTTGCGGGCGGCGCGGTTAATGCCCCGGCGGATCTTCTTCTCCTTGGCTTTTAAGCGAATCCCCAGGCAGGTGCCGGCGGCAATGCCCACCACCATCCCTGTGCAGAAGTTGTTGCAGCACATAGGCTCGCCTCCTTTCCATAAATTTGTCTGAGGCAGACAAATTTAGTGTGTCCCTCTTTGCCGGAAAACTTGTTGCTAAAATATGTGAGTTACTATATAATGAAGTGTTATCATTTCAACAATGCAATTTTTTACAGAACCGGAGGAGAAGGCATGACAACACTGTACCTCATTCGACACGCCGAGGCGGAGGGAAACTTGTACCGCCGCATCCACGGCCAATATAACAGTCTCATCACCGACAACGGCTACCGGCAGATCCAGGCCCTGCAAAAACGCTTTGCCGATGTCCCCATTGACGCGGTGTATTCCAGCGACCTGTTCCGGACCATGACCACCGCCCGGGCCATCTATGTTCCCAAGGGTCTGCCGCTCCAGACCCGCGCCGACCTGCGGGAGCTGGGCATGGGAGAATGGGAGGACCGTTCCTGGGCGGGAATTGACCGGACGGACCACACCATGATGGGGCTCTTCTCCGCCGCCTCCCCCGACTTCCGGGCCCCCGGCGGCGAGAGCTTCCCAGAAGTCCGCCGGCGAGGCGTGGCCGCCATTTTGGACATAGCTTCCAAGCACCCCAATCAATCGGTGGCGGTTTTCGCCCACGGCACTTTCATCCGCAACACTGTGGCGGAGTTCCTGGGCATCGGTCCCGAGGGGATGAAGAAAATGGGACACAGTGACAATACCGCGGTCACCCTGCTGGAGATCACCGACGGCAAAGTCAAAGTGGTCTATATGGACGACAACTCCCATCTGACCCCGGAAATTTCCACCCTGGCCCAGCAGCACTGGTGGAAAAAGGGGGATCAGCGGGCCGATGTCAACCTATGGTTCGCCCCCTTCGACCTGACCCAGGAAGCAGACCGAGTCTTCTATCAAACCTGCCGGGAGGAGGCCTGGCAGAACCTCTACGGCCGCTTGGACCGCTACAACGGCACCGGGTTTCTGGACGATGCCTATGCCAGTTGGCAAGAAGACCCCCGCAGCCTGTCCATGGCCATGGCGGGCAACCGCCGGGCGGGCCTGCTCCAGCTGGACCCCAACCGGGGCGCCCAGGAGAAAAAGGGGTATGTCTCCTTCCTCTATCTGACCCCGGAACAGCGGCACAATGGGGTGGGTGTTCAGCTCATCGGCAAAGCTGTCAGCCTCTACCGCCCTCTGGGCCGGGAGAGGCTCCAGCTGTCTTGCTCAGAGGCCAACCAGCCCGCCCTGTCCTTCTACGAAAAATATGGCTTCCGCCGCACCGGCGCCACCGCCGGGGCCTACGGGAGGCTGTATGAGATGGAAAAATACATCGGTTATGACGACCAAGGAGCGTTGGATTGAACAAGCATCGTGATTTTTTGCCCATCTCCCGGGCGGACATGCTGCAGCGGGGATGGTACTACTATGATTTTCTGGTGATCACCGGGGACGCCTATGTGGACCACCCCTCCTTCGGCACCGCCATCATCAGCCGGGTGCTGGAGGCGGAGGGGTACCGGGTGGCCATCCTGGCCCAGCCCAACTGGCGGGAGCTCTCCTCCTTCACCGATATGGGCCGCCCCCGGTACGGGGTCTTCATCAACGGGGGAAACATCGACTCCATGGTGGCCCATTATACCGCCGCCCGGAAGCGGCGCCACGACGATGCCTACTCCCCTGGCAACCGGGCGGGCCTGCGGCCGGACCGGGCCACCATTGTCTACGCCAACAAGGTCCGGGAGGCCTTTGGGGACATCCCCATTGTCATCGGAGGGCTGGAGGCCTCCTTGCGCCGGTTCGCCCACTACGATTACTGGGAGGACAAGGTCCGGCGCTCCATCCTCCTGGACGCCCAGGCCGACCTGCTCACCTATGGCATGGGGGAGCGGGCCACCCGGCAGCTGGCCGCTCTCCTGGCCGCCGGCACACCGGCAGCAGAGATCACTGCGGTGAAAGGGACCTGCTTTCTCACCAAAGACCCCAGCGTCTGCGCCTTTCCCGCTGTGACGGTGGCCTCCTACGAAACGGTCACCCGGGACAAGCGGGCCTATGCGGCGGCCAACCTGGTGGAGTATGACGAGCACGACCCCATCCGGGGCCGGGCGGTGATCCAGCCCCACGGGGACCGATACCTCATCGCCAATCCCCCCGCCATGCCCCTGGACACCCAGGAGCTGGACGAAGTGGCGGAGCTGCCCTACCTTCGGGAGCCCCATCCCGTCTATGACACCATGGGCGGCGTGCCCGCCATTGAAGAGGTACGCTTTTCCGTCACCCACAACCGGGGGTGCTTTGGGGCCTGCAAATTCTGTTCCCTGGCCTTCCACCAGGGGCGGATGGTAACCTCCCGCAGCCACGAGAGCATTCTCCGGGAGGTCACCGCCCTCACCCAACACCCGGGGTTCAAAGGCTATATCCATGACGTGGGCGGCCCCACCGCCAATTTCCGCCGGCCCTCCTGTCAAAAGCAGCGCAAACACGGCCTGTGCAAGCACCGGGACTGCCTGGCCCCCACCCCATGTCCCAACCTGGACGCGGATCACACCGATTATCTTCTCCTGCTGCGAAAACTGCGGGAGATCCCTGGCATCAAAAAGATTTTCATTCGCTCGGGGATTCGCTTTGACTATCTTCTCCAGGACAAAAATGGTGAATTCTTCGCCGACCTGGTCAAGCACCACATCAGCGGTCAGCTGAAGGTGGCCCCTGAGCACTGTGTGGGCCACGTGCTGGACGCCATGGGGAAACCCCACATCGGCACCTACGAAAAATTCCGGGAGAAATACCAGCGGCTGAACCAGAAATATGGGAAAAACCAGTACCTGGTGCCCTATCTGATGTCCTCCCACCCCGGCTGCACCCTGGACGACGCCATCGCCATGGCCCAATGGATCAACAAGACCGGCCGTCAGCCCGAGCAGGTCCAGGATTTTTACCCCACGCCGGGCACCCTGTCCACCTGCATGTATTATACCGGCCTGGACCCCCGGACCATGCAGCCGGTTTACATTCCCAAATCCCCCCACGAGAAGGAGCTCCAGCGGGCCCTGCTCCAGTGGAAGCGGCCGGAGAAACGCCGGTTGGTGATGGAGGCCCTGCACAAAGCGGGGCGGGAAGACCTCATCGGCTATGGTCCCCAGTGCCTGCTCCGGCCCAGCAAAGCTGCCGCCCCGGCCAAACCCGCCGCCGGCAAACGCGGCCAATCCACCGCTCCCGCCCATAAAAAGGGCAAATCCCCCACCCGCCCGGGCAGGGGACCGCGCCGAAAACACCGATAACCTTTTGCGCCCTCTGCTGGTATCCACCGGCAGAGGGCGTGAAGCGATCAGTGGGAACAGACAGAGCCGCCAGAATGCCTTTTCTCCCCTGACTGTGGGACGTGCTTTCCGCCCTTTACGGGCCGCAACTGCCGCACGGCGTATACCCCTGGTCCAGAAGGGCCTGACGGGAGGCCGTGGTCTCCCGTCGGTTCTGGGGCGCGATCCGCGCCGCGCCGGCGCAGTCCGGCAGATGAAACTTCATTGAGCTGGTGTTGAGAACGTAGGGCATCTCGGGCGCCTCTCCCTCCGCCGCCGGGGAAGTCCCCTTCCCCACACCTTCGTCCGCCCAGGACGCTCCGGTGGCGTAATCTATGGCCACGCCGGGCTCGGCATTAAAACACAGGACATTGAAGCACACCCCCGCCCCCTGGTCCTCCACACTGTACGCCTCCATTTGAACCCCCCAGGCCAGCAGGTCGGCCCCGTCGTAGACAGGGGTCACCCGGTAGAGGACGTGGTTGCCGGTTTCCTCTATATAGTCAGCCACCTGATTCTCAAAGGGGAGCATTCCCTGGGTGTTCAGAAAGCGGGTGCCGGTGATGAGGTTGCGCTCGTTGGCGTTCTCCCCGGCCAACTGGTAGCCGATGAGGTGGCAGCGGTTGTAGAGATACTTCCCGTCCACCCAGTCATACTTCACCGTGTGCCAGCCGGCGGGCTTCACCTGGCCGATCTCTCCCCGGGGCTGGGTGGGCATGAGCGCGGGGCAGAGGTTGGCATAGGCCGTCCCGCAGCGCCCCAGGGCATCCAACGGAGCATAGGTCTCAAAGGCTTCGGTGGTGTACTCCTCCTGGGCAAAGTCCGGCTGGTTGCCGTTGAGCTCCACCCAGGGCTGCTCCGTCCGGAACTGTCCAATCTCCACCTGCCCCAAGTCCACCGCAGGCTGTGTCCCCCCGGTACAGCCTGCCAGCAGCAGGCTCCATAGGACCAGCAAAAGGGCAAGCCATGTTCCTTTCACACGCATCGTTTTCTCCTCTCCTTTTCCAGTTTCCTCAAAATGAGTTTCCCTGCACAACAACCGGGAGCCAGGCTGACCGCCTGGCTCCCGGTGCGCTTTTTCTATCCTGGCAAAGTTCATGCCTTGGACCATTTCACCCCCTGGGGGGTGTCCATCAAGGTAATCCCCATGGCCTTGAGCTCATCCCGGATGCGGTCCGCCTCGGCAAAGTTTTTTTCTTTCCGGGCCGCCTGGCGGGCCTGGATCATGGCTTCCACCTTTGCATCCAGGTTCTCCTCCCCCTCTTTTTTCTGATAGAGCAGCCCCAGGACCTGGGTAAATTCGTGGAGCATCTCCAGGCAGGCCTGGGCCAGCGCCTTGGTGGGGGTCTTTTCCACCGCGATGTTGATGGCCCGGACCAGCTCAAAGATCACGCTGACCGCGTCGGCGGTGTTCAGATCGTCGTCCATGGCGTCGTCAAACTTTTGCCGGTAGCTGTCAAAGGTCTCGGTAAAGGCCCTCTCCTGGGGGGTCATCTCCCCATCGGCGCCGTTCTTGACCAAAAATTCCAGGTTGCTCTCTGCGGTGTACAGCCGGTCCAGGGAATTCTGGGCCATGATAAGGGAGTCTCGGGAATAGTTCAGAGGAGACCGATACTGGGCCGAGAGCATAAAGAAGCGGACCGCCTCGTACCCGTAGGCCTCCGCGGCCTCCCGCACGGTAAAGAAATTGCCCAGAGACTTGGACATCTTCTGATTGTCAATGTTCAGGAAGCCGTTATGCAGCCAGTAGTTGACAAATTTGCAGCCGTTGGCGGCCTCCGACTGGGCAATCTCGTTTTCATGGTGGGGAAACTGCAAGTCCTCCCCACCGCAGTGGATGTCGATGGTCTTGCCCAGGTAGCGGTTGGACATGGCGGAACACTCGATATGCCAGCCAGGCCGGCCCTGTCCCCAGGGAGAGTCCCAATAGGGCTCCCCGGGTTTCGCCGCCTTCCAGAGGGCGAAGTCCAGCGGGTCCTCCTTCACATCGTTCACATCAATGCGGGCCCCCGCCTGGAGCTCCTCAATGGGCTGGTGGGAGAGTTTCCCGTAATCGGCAAACTTTTTGGTGCGGTAGTACACATCTCCGTTCACCGCGTAGGCATACCCCTTGTCAATCAGGGTCTGCACCAGGTCAATGATCTGCTGGATGTTCTCCGTGGCCTTGGGGTGAATGGTGGCGTCCCGCACCCCCAGGCCATGGGCGTCTTTGAAGTACTCGTCGATGTACTTTTCCGAAATGGCCTGGGAGGTGGTCCCCTCCTCATTGGCCCGCTTGATGATCTTGTCGTCCACATCGGTGAAATTCTGCACAAAGGTCACCTTGTTGCCCCGGTACTCCAGGTAGCGCCGCAGCACGTCAAAGAGGATCATGGGGCGGGCGTTGCCCACGTGAATATAGTTGTAGACCGTGGGGCCGCAGCAATACATCTTAACCTCTCCGGGGGTGAGGGGGACAAACTCCTCTTTCTGCCGGGTCATGGTGTTAAACAGCTTCATGTTGGTTCTCCTTCCTGTCTTTCTTCTCTTCCGGTTGATGGGTGCGGTCTAAATAGTTCTCCAGCCAGGTCAGGCGGGAGTTGATGGCCTCCAGCTCCTTTTGGACGGGATCGGTCACGCTGACCTGGTCCACATCCCCCACAAAGTTGGTCTTCTCCCCCGCGATGCGAACCACCCGGGCGGGAACGCCCACGGCGGTGGCATTCTCCGGGATTTCCTTCAGCACCACCGCGTTGGCCGCGATGCGGGCGCCATCCCCCACCTTAAAGGGCCCCAGCACCTTAGACCCGGTGGACAAGAGCACATTGTTGCCAATGGTGGGGTGGCGTTTTCCCTGGTCCTTTCCGGTGCCGCCCAGGGTGACCCCGTGGTAGATCAGGCAGTCGTCCCCCACCTCAGCTGTCTCGCCAATGACGATGCCCATGCCGTGGTCGATGACCAGCCGGCGTCCGATCTTCGCCCCCGGGTGGATCTCAATCCCCGTCCAGAACCGGCTCCATTGGGAGATGGTCCGGGCCAAAAATTTCATCTTGTGACAGTAACAGAAATGGGCCGCCTGATGGTAAAGGGTGGCATGGACCCCGGGGTAAAGAAGGAAGATCTCCAATTTACTCCGGGCCGCCGGGTCTCGGGCCTGATAGGCCGCCAGGGTTTCACTCAGATGGGACATTTCCGGTCACCTCACAAAAAATTTCAGCAAATACCATAGCATGCTATGCCCGCGCCGCCCCAAAGGGGACGGAAAACCGCATAGAAAAAACACCGCCCGACCCCCAGGGTCAAGAGGCGATGTCTACCGCGGTTCCACTCTTGTTTCTCACTCAAAGGGCCGGTAACGGTGCCAAACCGGAGGGCATCTGCATCCCTCTCGCTCCCGGGCGCACGTTCCCCTCCCTCCCCGCAGGGCGGCTTGCAGTCGGTGGCCGCCCCTCTCTGTCCGGATCTGACAGGGTACTCTTCCCGTTCCACACGAGATAAAGTTTTCCATCTTACTATGGTAGTAATATATTACCATGCCCCATCGAAGGTGTCAAGAGGGGCCTTTTCCTTCCCCGATCCCCTTTCTTCCCTTCCCCTGACGTGCTGCGTCAGGGGATTTTCTGTTTTGCAAGCTTTCCATGTGTCGAATTATGTCCAAAATAGTCGTTTTTGACATTTTTGTTGGAATTTGTCGTATGATTTAATTACCAACTAACAAGGAGGTTTTGTTAATGAAGCTCATTCTGCAAAGTACATTGAGAAGTCTGGGGATCACAGAGAAGTATGCTGGGTTTTCCCTCGCTGTCACAGCCATCAGCCTCTGCTTCGAGCGCCCCAGCCGCCTGCGCTCGGTCACCAAGGAGGTCTACTGGGAGACCGCGGAGCTGCACGGATGCAACCGGTCCGATGTGGAGCGAAACATCCGTACCGTGATCCACCACGCCTGGAAAGTCAACCGGCCGGGGCTCCAGGCCCTGTCAGAATACCCTTTGCTCGCGCCGCCCTCTGTCTCTGACTTTCTGCAAATCATGGTCTCCCACCTGAAAAAAGCCATGCTCCCCATCCAGGGTACCAACGCCGGCTAACCGGCTGGGCAGAGACCCCCTTTGGAAAGGAGGTGATTCGTTGTGACCCACTACATTTCCCCGCCCTTCACCATGGCATATAACCGGGTATTTCCCCCACCAAATCGTGCATAACGGTTTATTTTCTTCTTTCTAAATGCCAAATCTATATTTCACAAAGGAGACACTGTTATGAATGCGATCATCCAAGACATCATGCGGCCCTTTGGCGTAACCCCTCGCTACGCGGGCTTTCCCATGCTCGTGGCTTCCGTCGAGCTCTACCTGGAAGACCCCAACCGACTCTCCGCCGTGATCGACGAAATTTATAAACCCGCGGCAAAACGCTGCCGCTGTACCTCCGACAACGTGGAACGGAACATCCGCACCATCATCCAGCAGGCCTGGCGGAAGGACCCTGCCAAGCTCCGGGAAATGGCAGGCTATACGCTCTTTACCTACCCCAAGGTCTCTGAGTTTATTGAGATCATCGCACGGGAGGCTGAGAAACGGAAAAAATCCTCCGTCTAACCCGTTTCCATTCTCCAATCCCCCGGCGCACCTGTGCCGGGGGACCTTCTCCCTCTCTCCGCCCCGCTTTCGCCGCTTACAGGCGCGCAAAAGTAACTATTAAGAAAAGCATTCTTCTTGGCCTGATTCTTATTTTTACTCTATATTTTATAAATTGCAAGAGGAAATTGAGATTAGAACATAAAAAAAGAGGGCTCGCCCAGCCCCCCTTTCAAACCGCCAGCCGCCTCTCCCTCTCGTGTCCGCGCCGGGGCACGAAAGGGGGAGGCGGCTGCGCTTCCATCCCGTCTCAGGACGGCTTTCACATATTCCCGTTCAAAATAACCTGCCGGTTCTTCACAAAATACTCCACCCCGGAGTAGACCGTCGTCACCAGAATGACCGCCACACAGACCAGCCGGAGAGTCTCGTTGGGAATGGCCAGCAGCAAGCAGATACAGACCATGGTGGAGGCAGTTTTTACCTTTCCAGACTTGCCGGCGGCAATGACCAGCCCCTGCTCCACCGCCACCAGGCGCAGCCCGGTGACCGCCAGCTCTCGGGCAATCACAACAAAGCATGCCCAGGCGGGCATCCAACCCACTTCCACAAACCAGACCATGGCGGACATCACCAAGAACTTATCCGCCAGAGGGTCCATAAACTTGCCAAAGTCGGTGACCTGGTTGTAGTGACGGGCCACATATCCGTCCACAAAGTCGGTGATGCTGGCCAGGATAAACACCGCCAGGGCCACCCACAGATGGCCGGCAAACTCCAGATAGAGCAGGACGATGAAGATGGGGATCATCACCACCCGGCAAAGGGTCAGTTTATTCGCCGTGTTCATGCCTCTTCCTCCTCATACAGCACACCCACCAGTTCCCCGTCATAGGTGTTGGTGATTTTCACGGAATAGAATTCGCCTGGGCGGACGCCCCCTTCCTCTCCTTCAAAGTGGATCAGTCCGTCAATCCCCGGGGAGTCCGCCTCTCCCCGGCCGAAGAAAAGCTCGGTCTCCTCATCATAGCCCTCACACAACACCGTGAGCACTTTGCCCACCATCGCGGCGCAGTAGTCGTCCACAATCCGCATTTGCAGATCGGTGAGCAGTTCCACCCGGCGGCGCTTCACATCCTCGTCCACCTGGTCGGGGAAGGCCGCCGCCGCGCTGCCCGGCTCGGGGGAGTAGGGGAAAACCCCCGCCCGCTCCACCCGGAAGGCCAGCAGGAATTCACAAAGTTCTTCGAACTCCTCCTCTGTCTCCCCCGGAAATCCTGCGATCAAACTGGTGCGTAGGACCAGGCCGGGGATTCTCTCCCGCAGCTTTCGAAAGAGCGTGCGAATCTCCTGCCCCGTCCCCCGGCGATGCATGGCGCGGAGGACCCGGTCGCTGATATGCTGGATGGGAATATCCAAATACTTCACGATCTTCGGCTCCCGGGCGATGACATCTATGAGCTCGTCGGTGATCTCATCGGGATAGAGGTAATGGAGCCGGACCCACTGGATGCCCTCAATGGCGCAGAGCTTGGGCAGCAGCTGTGCCAGGGTGCGCCGGCCATAGAGGTCCAGGCCATACCGGGTGATGTCCTGGGCCACCACAATGAGCTCCTTCATTCCCGCCTGGGCCAAGTTTTCCGCCTCGGCCAGAATGGCCTCTTCCGGGCGGCTGCGGAACCTTCCCCGGATCATGGGGATGATGCAGTAGGCGCAGCGGTTGTCGCAGCCCTCCGCAATCCGCAGCCAGGCCCAGTAGTCCGAGGTGCAGACCACCCGGTCGGTCTCGGGAATGGGTGCGTCAATGTCCCCAAACAGCGCCGGGTGCTCCCCTCGGAGGGCCTGGTCAATGACCTGGGGCAGGTTCTCATAGCCGCTCACCCCCACAAAGCCGTCGGCCTGGGGACAGCGCTGGGCCAGCTGGTCCCGCCACCACTGGGCCATGCAGCCGGTGACCAGAATCTTTTGCAGCTGACCGGCCTGTTTCTGCTCCACCAGCTTCTGAATCTCCGCCAGGGCCTCCTCCCGAGCCTCCTGGAGAAAGCCGCAGGTGTTGACCACCGCCACATCACAGCCCGCAGCGCCTAAGGCCACCTCATAGCCGGCCTCGTAAGTCTGCCAAATCATCTGCTCACAGTTTACCTGATTCTTGGCACAGCCAAGGGAAATAAATCCTACTTTCATGGTCTTCTCCTCTCCGTCGCGTTTGGGCCCGTTCCAGACCAGGGACCGTCAATCCCCCCAGCGCAGGCGGGCAACCCCCTCAGACACCTGACGCCAGGAAAAGCCCCGGCGCACCAAGGCGTCTGAGGCTTTTTTGATCTGTTTCCTGTCCCCGGGGTCCTGGACTTTCCGGGTGAGAAAGGCGTCAATGAATTCCTCCGGGTCCTCCAGCTCCGCCAGGGCCTGCTCCCAATACTGGCGGGGAACCTGACGGCGGTACAGTTCGTCTTTGATTTTATACATGCCATACCCCCTGGCCTGATAGTGCCGGGCCAGGGTCTTGGCATATTCTTCCTCATTGAGCAGGCCGATCTCCAGGGCCCAGGCCACCACCTCCGCCGCCTGGCGGTCCGTGGCGCCCTTGGCCATCAGCTTCTCCTGGAGCTGGCCGACGGAAAGCATCCGGGCAGAGAGGAGGGCAACCGTTCTTTCCCGCAGGGTGGCCACGAAGGCCGCAGACTTCAGTTCCGCCAGCCGCTCCTCCTCCAGGGTCAGACCATCGTAGAGGGAAAATGCCGCCACCGTCCCCTCTGGGACCCGGAGGGCATCTCCCCCCTCCAGTACCACAGTCCAGGGTCTGCCTGGCTGGGCCGGGGGGAGCAGGCGCTCAATCCTCATCGTCGTCAAAGTCGTCGGCGCTTACGTCGATCCCTTTGGGCGCTGCCGGCGCCGCGGCGGGCTGGGCGCTGTGGACCACCGCCTCCTGGGGCGCCCGTCCGGCCGCCCGGGCCGCCGCCTGGGCCTGGTTGGACAGGAGCTTAAAGGAGTTCTGACGGATTTCCGCCTCCACCCGCTCGCAGATTTCCGGGTTATCCCGCAGGTACTGCTTGGCGGCGTCCTTGCCCTGACCAATCCGCTCCTCTCCCATGGAGAACCAGGAGCCGCTTTTCTGGATGATGTCCAGCTTCACCGCCAGGTCCACCAGCTCGCCATACTTGGAGATTCCCTCCCCGTACATGATGTCAAACTCCGCCTCCCGGAAGGGGGGAGCCACCTTGTTTTTTACCACCTTCGCCCGGGTCCGGTTGCCGATGATCTCACTGCCCGCCTTAATGGGCTCCACCCGGCGCACCTCCATCCGCACAGAGGAGTAGAATTTCAAGGCCCGGCCGCCGGTGGTGACCTCAGGGTTGCCGTACATCACCCCCACCTTTTCCCGGAGCTGGTTGATGAAGATGACCACACAGTTGGTCTTGGAAATGGAACCGGCCAGCTTCCGCAGGGCCTGGCTCATCAGCCGGGCCAGCAGGCCCACGTGGGCGTCCCCCATGTCCCCCTCAATTTCCGCCCGGGGAACCAGGGCGGCCACAGAGTCCACCACAATCACGTCCAGGGCCCCAGAGCGCACCAGGGCCTCACAGATCTCCAGGCCCTGCTCTCCCGTGTCCGGCTGGGAGATCAGCATATTATCAATGTCCACCCCCAGGGCCCGGGCATAGGTGGGGTCCAGAGCGTGCTCCGCGTCGATGAAGGCCACCTCGCCCCCCCGCTTCTGGGCCTCTGCCGCGATGTGCAGGGCCAGGGTGGTTTTGCCGGAGGATTCCGGCCCATAGATCTCAATGATCCGCCCCCGGGGAACCCCGCCGATGCCCAACGCCAGGTCTAAGGCCACCGAGCCGGTGGGAATGCTCTCCACCACCACCCGGGTGTTGGTACCCAGGCGCATGATGGCCCCCTTGCCATAGGTCTTTTCAATCTGCGCCATGGCGGTTTCCAGTGCCTTCTTCTTGTCCGCGGCAGGGGCCGCGGACTCCATCATTTTCTTTTTCTCTGCCATTGTTACACGTCCTCCTCCATGGTCTCGTGGAGCATATCGGGAATCTCCCGCTCCTTGGGCCGCTGGCCCTCCACCACCCGGTCAATACCGCCAGTGTCCCGGGTGATGCGGATGTTCTCGTAGCCAGCTTTCACCAGCAGCCAGGCCACCTTCTCCGCCTGGCCGATGCCCACCTCATAGAGGAGATGGCCGCCGGGCTTCAGCGCCGGCTGCCACAGCTCTGTAATGCCCCGGTAAAAATCCAGGCCGTCCTCCCCGCCGTCCAAGGCCAGCAGCGGCTCAAAATCTTTGACCGAGGTATCCAGGGCCGCCAGGTCCCCGGTGGGAATGTAAGGCGGGTTGCACACCAGCACGTCAAACTGTCCCAGGGCATGGCTGGGGGCCTGCAGCGCGTCCCCCTTAAGGGAAACCGCCCGGCCGGTGAGTTTATGCCGCCGGATGTTCCGCTTGCACAGGTCCAGTGCCCCGTCGGAGAGGTCCACCAGCACCGCCCGGGTATTCTTCAGCAGCGCCGCGGCTGTCAGGCCCACGCAGCCCGTCCCCGCGCACAGGTCCAGAATCCGGGTATGGCCGGGGTGCTCCTTCAGGCGGTTCATGGCCAGCTGGGCCAGCATCTCCGTGTCCACCCGGGGAATCAGCGCGGCCGGGGAGACGAAAAACGGCAGACCGCAGAAGGACCACTCCCCCAAAAGATAGGCAATGGGTTCCCCGGCCAGACGCCGGGCCTGAAGGGCTTCCGTTTTTTCCGCGATGGCGTCTGTGGTATACAAAGAAATATCTCGATAGAGTTCCTCCGCAGTCTTTTCCGCTGCGGCGCAAAGGATCTCCCGGGCCTCCAGCTGGGCGGCCTCGATCCCCGCTGACGAGAGCGCCATCCGGGTCTTCAAATACAAATCATGGTAGGTGATCGCCACACATCTCCACCCCAATCAATCATTTTTCAAAGAATCCTTTCCTTGGAACCAAATCTGCCCGGCCTCACCAGGCGTCGGCCCCCTTTTCCCGGGGCAGCACCAGCTTCAGGGCGTGGATGGCCACCTCCAGCATGGAGTCATCCGGCTCGAAGGTGGTAAAATTCTGCATCCACATACCCGGCGCCGACAGCGCCCGAGTCACCGGATTGTCATGCCGGCCAATGAAGCGGTTGATCTCATAGGTCACCGCCACCACAATGGGCAGCAGGAGCAGATGGAGAAGAATCCGCACAATGGGATTGGCGGCCACCTCCCGCACCACCGGCAGGGCAAAGACCACGCAGGAGGCCAGCACCGCCACCACAATCACCACAAAGAGAAAGCTGGTACCGCACCGGGGATGGTGCCGGGGCATCCGGCGGGCGTTTTCCACCGTCAGCTCCAGGCCCCGCTCATAACAGAAAATGGTTTTGTGCTCCGCCCCGTGGTACTGAAAGGTCCGGTGAATGTCCTTCAGCCGGGAGCAGAGGAACAGATAGAGGAAAAAAATCACCAGCTTCAGCACACCCTCCAGTAGGTTCCGCAGCCACATAGGGGCGTCGGGAAAGAAATACAGCAGGGCGGAGGTGGCCAGCGTCGGGAGGATGATAAACAGGGCAATGGCAAAGGCAATGCCCACCACCACGGAAAAACCGATGACCCACTTCATCAGCCCCTCATTGCCAAAGTGCTTTTCCAGCCAGGTTTCAAACTTGGAGGGCGGCTTCTCCTCCTCCTCGTCAGGGTAAAATTCCGCCGACCACATCAGGGCCTTCACCCCTTCCACCAGGGAGGCCAGAAAGTTTACCACCCCCCGGAGGAAGGGAAGCCCCAGAATGGGATAGCGGTCCTTGATGAGCTTCAGGGTTTGCTCCTTGACCTCCAGTTCTCCCTCCTGGTTGCGCACCACAATGGCCTGTTTTTCCGGCCCCCGCATGAGGATTCCCTCAATGAGCGCCTGCCCGCCGATGGTGGTGCGAAACGCGCCCTCCTGGGGCAGCGCGCAGTTGTTTTCTTGTTTCATAGTATCTCCTAAACAGTGTTTCCTTGGTTCTGGGGCGATTGTAGCAGACCCCAGCCAAAAATGCAAGAATATGGCGCTCTTTTTTCGAACTTATGTTCCAGTCGGCAGGCGGACCTCCACCACACAGCCTCCGGCCTCATCCTCCGCGTTGGAGATGATCAGCTCTCCATTGTGCCGGGAGACGATCTCCTCGCACACCGCCAGGCCGATGCCGCTGCCCCGGGCGGTGGAGCTTCCCTTATAGAACTTATACTTGACGTTGGGCAGTTCCTCCGGCGGAATGCCCGGGCCGTAGTCTCGGACGGTGATGACCACCTCATTGCCGTCGGGGAAAATAGCGGTGTCAATCCGCTTGCCGGCCCCGCCGTGCTTGGCCGCGTTGTCCAGCAGGTTGCAGAAGACCTGCCGCAGCCGGTCGGGGTCCCCTGGAATGGGGGGGAACTCCTCCTCGCAGTCGGTATGGTACACGGCAATCCCCTCCGCGGCCAGAAACTCATGGTAGGTGTAAACCGCGTCCTCCAGTTCCGCCTTAATATCCATGGGCTCCACGGACAAGGTGAAACGGCCGTCCTCAATCCGGGAAAACTCCAGCAGTTCCTCCACCATGCCCGACAGGCGGCGGGCCTCGCTGGCGATGATCCCCATGCCCTTTCGGACATCCCCCTCATCCCGGGCTTCGCCGCTCATAATGGTCTCCGCCCAGCCGGTGATGGCGGTCAGGGGCGTGCGCAGCTCGTGGGATACCGAGGAGATAAACTCCGACTTCATGCTTTCGGCCTGTTTGATCCGCAGGGACATGTCGTTGATGGCGTCGGTGAGATCGCCCACCTCATCGTCAAACTTTTTCTCCACTTGGATGCCATAACTCCCCCCGGCAATCCGCCGGGCGATGCCGGTGATGTTTTTCACCGGGTCCACAATGGAGCGGACAAAGTAAATGTTGGAAATATAGACCAAAATGAGGATACTCACCGACAGGATCACCGCCACCAGAGTCATCACCAGCACCTGGCGGTCCACCAGCCGCATGGAGGTGACATAGCGCATGATCCCCACCAGCTCCCCATTGTACAGCAGCGGGGCGGAGACCGCGGTGATCCGCTCGCCGGTCTGGCTGGAGACCCCCTTCCAGGTGGCCACCTCCTGGTAGCTCTGCACCTGGGTGATGTCCCCGGTCCCCGGCATGGTCCCTGAGAGGGTCAGGCCGTTGGAGGAGTAGATCACCTTGCCCCCGGGGTTGAGAAACTGCAGCTCAATCCGCGTGCCGTCCTCAAAGGAGCTGACATAATCCTGGGCTGCGGTGAGATAATCCCCGCTGCTGTTGTAATTGTAGCTGCTGGCCTCCGTGCTGAAATAACTGGCCGCCATCCGGGCCTTGCTCTCCATGTCCGTGAGAATGCTGCTGTCGTAGTAGTTCTTGATGATCAGGGAGAACGCCGCGACCACCACCACCAGAATCATCACCAAGATACTGATGCTGTTGAGCAGCCACCGCTGGCGGATCCCCTTCACCTTCAGGAATGGAATCATGGCTCTCTCCCTTCCTCCCGATTGTTCCTCAAAATTCCCACTTATAGCCGTAGCCCCAGATGGTGGTGATGAAGGCGGGGCTGGTGGGTTCATCCTCAATCTTCACCCGCAGGCGCCGAATGTTCACATCCACGATCTTCAACTCCCCCAAATAGTTCTCTCCCCAGACGAACTTCAGGATCTCCTCCCGGGAGAGGGCCTTCCCCGGATTTTCCATAAACATCTTCATAATGGCATACTCCACCTGGGTGAGCTTGATCCGCTGGCCGTTTTTCTCCAGAGTCCGCTTGCGGGTGTTGAGCACAAAGGGAGGCTGCTGAATCTCTCCGTCATCCATCATGTCCCCCCCAATCCGGCGGTAGAGGGCGTCAATTCGGGCGGTCAATTCCGCCGGGGAAAAGGGCTTGGTCACATAGTCATCCGCGCCGGTCATAAAGCCTGTGACCTTGTCCATCTCCTGGGTCCGGGCCGTGAGCATAATGATGCCAATTTTGGAGTTGCCCGCCCGGATTCGGCGGCAAACCTCAAAGCCATCCATATCCGGCAGCATGATATCCAGCAGCGCCACCCGGACATCGGGGTTCAGCCGGAGCTGCTCCAGCGCCTCCTCCCCGGTCCCGGCCTCAATGGTCTCATAGCCGGCCCGGTTGAGATTGATCACCACAAAGCTGCGGATGTTGGCCTCATCCTCCAGAACCAGAATTTTTTTCATCGTCCTGCTCCTCCTGCCTCAAATTTGGGGAGGTTCCCCTGCCCGGTTCAGACGGGGCTCTCCCTGGGGTTTTGGTATTCCGGGGGCATTTACTCCCTGGTGTTCCAGCCGTCCAAGCCCGCATGGAACCGGGCTTTCAGCCCCTCCTGGTCCAAACCGCAGTCCCAGCCGCTCTCCAGAAATTCTGCGGTGTAGATGGTGGTGCTGTCCGCATAGAGAATAAACCGGTTTCCCTGGCGGGCCTGGCGGGTACGGTCGCTGCCCACCAGACAGCTGATCTCCAGGAAAGGGACGGTTTTGCTCTCCTCCGCTTCCGTCTGTGCCTTCTCCCCTCTGGCAAAGGTCACCGTACGCACCCCAATGGTGGAGCTCTCCTGCCGGCGCATCGAGAATTCCCCGGTCCAGTCCTCCGGGATTTCCAGGTACCAGCCGTCCCCGCTGTGGTAGGTGGTCATCACCAGGTCCCGGCTTCCGTCGACCCGGTAGTGCATCCACTGGAGCCACCAGAACCGGTCCGCCGAGCTCTCTCCATAGGCCGGCACAGACTGGGCCACCGGAACGTCCATACATCCATCTCCGTCAATGTCCTCCGGCTGGACCCCCGCGTAGTAGTGAAACACATTCTTGCTGCGGCGGGTCTCCGGGTCCATGGCGATGTTCTTCAGCCCGTGGCCCTCCTCCAGGTAAAACACGTCGGTAATGAGCCCGTCCTTTCCAAAAAAGGACGTGACAAACAGCGCGGGAATCTCCCCTTCCAAGAATCCATCGGTCCAGCTGCTGATGCTTGTGGTCCCCTCGGACAGGGGGGCGGTGGAGGTCAGTTCCATGATCCCGTCCCGGCCATCGTAGTACTCAATTCGCAGCTGGGCTTTGCTGCCGCTCTCCGCCTGGGCCAGGACGATTTCCTCCTTGCCGTCGCCATCCAGGTCCGTTGCCAGGTACTGGCTGTATCCGCTGCGCATGATCTCCACAGGCTGTTCTTCCGCCAAGGTGTAACCCACCAAGGTGTGCACCGCCCCGCTGACCTGCCAGCTCACCAGGATGTCCATGCCGCCGCTTCCCCCCAGGTCCAGGTAGTCGATGGACTCAATCTCGCTGCCCACCCCTTCAATCCGGGTATAGACCTGGTATTCCTCGTGCTCATCCTGCTTGAAAATCACAATTTTCAAGGGGTTTTCCGAGGTTGTGTCCCGGAAAAACGCCACGGCCTCCTGTACGCCGTCTCCATCCACATCCACCAGCTGAATGGTCTGCCGGTTTTCCCCGCTGAGGGGGGCAATGTACTCCGCGCTTCCTTTCTCCTGGTTGATCTTCGCCTGAAGATTGACATAGGCCTCTGAGGACTTGGGCAGGGCGTACATCTCGTCCACGTTTCCAAACATACAGCCCCCCAGCCCCAGCATGCAAATGGCCAGAACCAGACAGCCCAGCATCCGCTTTCCCATGCCGGCCCTCCTCTTTCCCGCCTGCCCCGCCGAAGGACGGTACAAGCCTCGAAATTCTTTCCAGTAGTTTATCATACCACACTTGTCTCTCATTTCCTATCATTTATTTCAATTTTCCCGCAGAAAAACTCTTGCCAAGTGGGAGAAGCTGTTGTATAATTGGTTGCGATTCCAAGTCATCCCTCTGCCGGTGTGATGGAATTGGTAGACGTAGTGGACTCAAAATCCACCGGTGGCGACACCGTACCGGTTCGAGTCCGGTCACCGGCACCAACAAGTTCAAGATGCCCTCCCAACACCTGTCGTGTGTCGGGAGGGCATCTTGTGTTCTACCAATAACTTTTCTCCTCTTTTTGTTGACGTTTGTAAACATATGTAGTACAATTTGTTTACAGACGTAGACAAAAGGAGGTTTCCCAACATGTCTGCCGAGAACATTCATCTGACCTCTTCCGAGTGGCATGTCATGGAATTTCTTTGGGACCATACCCCATGCACTGGCAGAGAGGCGACCAGCTGCCTGGAAAAAACAATGGGCTGGAGCCGCAGCACCACACTGACACTACTGCGAAGGCTGGAGAGCAAAGGGGCAGTCGCCAGTGATACCGACCATGGGAAAAAGTCTTTTCGCCCCCTTGTCAAGCGGGATGCCGCTGTTCTGCAGGAAACAAAACATTTCCTGCACCGCGTTTACCATGGAAGCCTAAGCCTCATGGTCTCCTCGCTCACCCAAAAACAGGCCCTGCCCCAGGAAGAAATTGACGCGCTGTACGCTCTATTACGAGAACTGGAGGAAAAGCATGATGTTGACATGGATCATTAGTTCTTCCGTCCTGCTTGCAGGGTTCCTTGTCCTGCGGCATATTCTAACGGCAGCGATGAGCCGTCGGCTGCAATACGCTCTTTGGGCCATTGTCCTACTCCGTCTTCTCCTGCCATTCAGCTTTGGTGAAACAGGATTTTCTGTGATGAATGTCCCGCCGGTCCAGATGCTCACTGCGGGGATAGATTCCTCTTTTGACGGCATTACATCTCTTGCCCCCTCCCAGCAAGAAACAGGTCTCTCCCTCTCGCCCCAGCCAATCTCCTCACCTGACCAGATAACCCCGACGCGGGTGCTGTTCTATTTCTGGTTGGCCGGGACGCTGGGGATCGGCGCGTACTTCGCGGCGGTCAACCTTCACTTTGCCCTCCGCCTGCGGCGGTCCCGGCAGGCGGTAAAATGCAAACAGGCCCGTCTTCCTGTTTATAAGACGGATGCCATTGGCTCCCCCTGTCTTTTTGGACTGTTCCCTTCCGCCATCTATGTGACGTCTGAGGCACTGGAAGATCCTACCGTGTTCCGCCATGTCATCGCCCATGAAACCACACATTTCCTCCACGGAGACGCTTTCTGGTCCTTATTACGGGGGATATGTGTGGCGCTGCATTGGTACAATCCCCTGGTCTGGTGGGCAGCCGTTCTATCTCACCGGGACAGCGAGACTGCCTGCGATGAAGCCACCCTTCAGCGCCTGGGCCAGGAAGAGCGGGCCGCCTACGGGAGGACCTTAATCCGTATGGCCTGCCAGAAATCCGTAAACCCCTTTATCCTTTCCGCTCCACTGGCTGACAATCGTCAGTTCCTTCGAGAGCGAATTGCTCGAGTTGCTCAAAAAGGCAAAAATAAAATTACACGCGGTACTGTGCTTGCTCTTTTGCTCTTCGTACTGATGGCGGCAGGCTGCACCTTCACTGGAGGGCGCACAGCCTCGATCTCTTCCAAAGGAGATATTGTCATAGAACATGCCTTTTCGGACCAAGTTCCCGATGCCGTGGTGTCCTGGTCCGAGGATTTCCTCGCCGAAAAAATTCACGCTTTGAACCAAAGCTGGTCAGAGCACAAAGACAACCGCCTCATCACAGAGGCAAAAATTACCGGCTTAACACCGATTCCCACAGGCGTTGCAAGCTTAAACGACGGGGTCGAGATATACCGCTTGGAATATCGCCTGTGTGTAGAGGGGAATCTCGACAGCCTCTTAGTGGGAGGCATGTCCTCAGAGCGCATCCACGGAAAGAATTGGCTGACAGAATGGGGAAGCACTGGTCAGCCCTACCTTCTCTTTTATCGGAAAACCACCGGAACGGAAACCATTTATCAATGGGTAAATACGACCGACACTGATTCCCTGATGTTTGATTACAGCAAGCCAGAATTGCTGTCCCGCTACGGCAATTGTTATACTGCCGCTGCGATGTCGTGCTACAATCAGCTCCACTCAAAAAGCAGCGACTTCGTCCCCTGAGCCGTTTCCTCCTCTTAATTTCTTTGCCGTTCGCACCATCTTGTGCTATGCTATGGTAAGAGAGGAAAGCGGGCCTCATATCCGTCCCCCTTCCCATACTCGCAGTAGAAGCAAAGGAGGAACCCATGATGAAAATGACCGTACTATACCATTCTGTCACCGGCAACACCAAAACCATGGCCCAAGTCATTGCGGAAGGGATGATGACCGTGGTGGGGGTGGAGGCCAAGGCTTTTCCCATTGAAAATTGGGACACCGATTGGGTAAAGGAGAGCAAGTGTGTCGTCCTGGGGACACCCATCTATCTGGCCGATCTGTGCAGTGCCGTCAAGGTCTGGCTGGACGGCCCCGCTTTGAAAGCCGGCTTGGCCGGCAAGGTGGGGGGCGCGTTCGCCACGGCGGACTATCTCCACGGCGGCGGGGATTTGGGCATTCAAACCATCCTCAATCACATGATGGTTCTGGGCATGCTCACCTACTCCGGGGGCGGCTCCTTTGGCAAGCCCGTGATCCACCTGGGGCCTGTGGCCCTCCACGGACACCTGGAGGAGAGCAAGGAGCTCTTCCGTCTCTACGGTCAGCGTATGGCCACCAAAACCGTTTCTCTGTTCGGCTGAGCGCCGCCCGATGCAGCGCCCTCCCCCGCCCGGCTGTCCTGTTCCGGATGGGGAAGGGCGTTTTCCTGTTCTCTGTGCAAGAAATTTCACGTTCATTACTGCTTGACATAATTACAATCTCCTGTTAATCTAATGTTGTATATTATATGTTAAGGAGGCAGAAATTATGTCATTTGCCATTGTTACCGATTCCCTGGCCGGTTTGCCCCTGGCGCAGATCGCCCGGCGCGGCCTGGTGGTCATCCCCCTGTCCTATACCATAAGCGGCAAAGAACACCTCTGCCTGGCGCCCGAGGGCTATGACAGCGCCGCCTTTTTTCAGACGATGAAGCTGCGGGGAGAGGTCTCCACCTCCATGGTTCCGCCCCATCGGTTTCTCACCTTTCTAAAGCCCCTGCTCCGTTCCGGCCTGGACCTGCTCTTTCTCAGCGCCTCCTCCGGCCTCAGTTCCTCCTATCAGTCCGCCTGCATGGCGGCGGAACAGCTGCGGGAGGAATTTCCCCAGCGGAAGCTCCAGATTGTGGACTCCCTCTCCTCCTCCCTGGGGCAGGGACTGCTGGTCCTCCGGGCCTTCGACCTGCGGGAGAGGGGGATGTGCCTGGAGGACACCGCCCGCACCCTCCTCTCCCTCCGGCACCGGATTGCCCACCTTTTCACGGTGGATGACCTGATGTACCTCAGCCGGGGCGGACGTCTCTCCGGCGCCAAGGCCATGCTGGGGACGGCGCTGGGCCTCAAGCCCCTGCTCAAGGGAGACCCAAACGGCCGCATTGTCCTGTGCGGCAAAGCCCGCGGGCGGACCCAGGCCATTGGGAAGCTGGCCGACCAATACAACGCCCTGGTCCGGTACCCCGGGGACCAGACGGTGTGCATCGCCCACGGCAATGCCCCCCAGGAGGCGGAGGCCCTGGCCCAGCGCCTCCGCCAGACCAATCCGCCCAAGGAGATTCTCATCGCGCCGTTTGATCCCGCCAACGGCTGCCACGCCGGCCCCGGTGCACTGGCCCTCTTCTTTGAGGGGGATGAGACCGTCCGTCTCCACCCATAAGGCTTGCCCCCGCCGGTCTTCCGTGCTATAATTCAGGGACACCGTGACACTGGACCGGCAGACAGTCCCCACGGATTTGATACAAAAGAGGCGTATGATCATGCACGACGAACTGACCCAGGTTGACATTGACAAAATGAAGGAAGAGCTCCAGCACCGGATTCAGGTCCTCCGCCCCCAGCTCATTGAGGAGGTCAAGGTGGCCCGCTCCTTTGGCGATCTCAGTGAAAATTTTGAGTACAAAGCCGCCAAGCGGGAGAAGAACCGCAACGACAGCCGCATTCGCTATCTGGAGAACATGATCAAGACCGCCGTGGTCATCGACGGCACCGCCGCCGGGGACGGGGTGGCCCTGTTTGACAAAGTCACCTTTTACCTGGAAGAGGAGGAGACCGAAGAGACCATCCAGCTGGTCACCACCCTCCGCCAGGACGCCCTCAAGGGCCTCATCAGCAAGGAGTCCCCTGTGGGAAAGGCCCTGTTGGGCCATCAGGTGGGCGACCGGGTCTGCATCCATGTCAGCGACAGCTACCACTACTACGTCCAGATCCGAAAGATCGAGAAAACAGGCGAGGACCCGGACATTCCCATCAGCACCTTTTGAAAACAGCCAGCCCCCTGCCCGGCGGAACCCCGGGCAGGGGGCTTTTTGGGTCCGGTTTCTCCTCCGTACACGCTCCCGAAAGGGCCGCCAGGCAAAAGGAAAGGGCTCCTGCAAAGGAGCCCTTGGGCAAATCAGCCGCGAAACCGGTACCCTACCCCCCAGACGGTTTCAATGTACTGGGTACGGTCGGGGTTGAGTTCAATTTTATCCCGGATGTGTTTGATGTGCACCGTGACCGTGGAGACATCTCCATAGGCATCCACCCCCCAGACGCTGTCAAACAGACGGTCCTTGGAAAACACGGTGTCCGGGTGCTCGGCCAAAAAGAGGAGCAGATCATACTCCTTGCTGGTCATGTTGGTCTCCTTGCCGTTGACCCAGACCCGCCGGCTCTCCCGGTCGATCTCCAGCCCCCGGACCTTCAGCATCTCCGGCCGGGCCTTTTCCCGGCTGCCCACCAAGCGCTGGTACCGCTGAATGTGTCCCTTTACCCGGGCCACCAGTTCACTGGGGGAGGAGGGCTTGGTCATGTAGTCATCCGCCCCCAACCCCAGGCCCCGCACCTTGTCAATGTCGTCGGCCAGGGCAGAGATGATGATGACAGGGGTGTCCTTCACCTCCCGCAGCCGCCGGCAGATCTCAAAGCCGCTCAGTCCCGGCAGCATCACATCCACAATGACCAGGGCATAGTCCCCTGCCAGCGCCGCCTGGAGCCCCTGGGTACCGTCGGTGTACAGATCGCATTGGAATCCGCCGTTGATCTCCAGGTAATCCCGCTCCAGCTCCGCCACACTCTGGTCGTCTTCAATAATCAAAATTTTCATCACAGCAACCCCTCTTCTTTCTGGAGCGGGAGATAGAGGAAGGCCCGGGTGCCCTCTCCCTCCTCACTGGTCAGCCAAATCTTGCCGTGGTGGCTGTCCACAATGCTCCGGCAGATGGCCAGCCCCAAGCCGCTGCCTGGCACCGAGCTGGTTCGGGCGCTGTCCTCCCGGAAAAAGCTGTCAAACACATGGCGCAGCGCCTGGGCGCTGATGCCCTTCCCGTTGTCCGAGACCTGGATCACCAGGCCCCGCTCATACTCCTCTGCGGTCAGGGCAATGGCCCCGCCTGCCCGTCCATACTTGATGGCGTTGGAGACCAGGTTGTCCAGCACCCGCTTGAGCTTGCTCCGGTCCGCGGTCACCACGTAATGGCCCTGGGGGATCTGGGCGGTAAAGGTCATGCCGTTCTGCTGCACGTCCACCTGGTATTCCTCAGCCAGGTCCCGGAGGAAGGGACCCATCTCCACATATTCAAAATGATACTGCATCCGTCCCAGCTCATACTCCGAGAAATCGGACATATTCCGGACCAGCCTCTCCAGAATCACAGATTTGTTATAGACAATCTCCAGGTAATGGCGCTGCTTTTCCGGGGTATTGGCAATGCCGTCCTGAATCCCCTCCACATATCCCTTGATGGCGGTGATGGGGGTGCGAAGGTCGTGGGAGAGATTGGCCATCAGCAGCCCCCGCTCCTCCTGGGCGGCGGCCTCCGCCACCGCGGTGGCCTTCAGGCGCTGGCGGACGCTCTCCAGGGAGTGGCTGAGCTCGTCCAGCTCCCGCTCGTCGCAGGAGAGGATTTGGAAATCCAGCTCTCCGTCCCGCAGATTGTCCGCCGCCTGGCGCAGGGTTTTCAGGGTGGCTGTGATCCTTCCCGTGAGCCGGGAGGTGAGAAGAATGCACACCCCCGTCACCATCAGGCACAGCAAAACCCCCGCCAGCACCAAAACAGGCACCATCCTGCTGGGGCCGATGGTCTGCTTGCCAAAGAGGAAGGACAGGCTCTCCATCAGAAACTTCTCTCCATCGGGAACCCGCACGGTGAAAAAAATCATCACCGCCACCATGACCGCCACGCCGATCAGCAGGGAGAGCACCAGCATCGCCAGACTGGTCCGCAGGAACTGTCCCTTCAGGGTGGTTTTTTTCGGCATGGCGCCCGCCTCCTTTTGGATTTCTCCCCGCCATTTTACCATCAGGCTTCCTTCCTGTCAAAGAGGAGATAGCCGCAGCATCCAAAGACCAGGCCGTACCCCGCCAGAAGGCCAATGCGGGGCAGCAACGAGAAGAAGGGCAGGGCAATCCCAATCCAAAGATTGTGCCACCGGAGATACCCGGTGAACACCAGCCCCCCCACCGCGGGCAGATAGGTCCCCATAACCAGCAGCCCGATGTACAAAACCACACACAGCAGGACCGTCAGGCTGGACCCTCTCACCAGCTGATTGATCAGGCAGAAGAAAAGAACCAGCACCGCCAGGGGGATCAGGTCCAGCAGGCAGGCCCCCAGGCTGGTGAGAATCCCCTCCGTGCCCCCTCCCAGGCCCACCTGGGCCACGGTGCTGACCACATACAGCACCGCCAGGTCAAAGGCGCACAAAAGGAACACCGCCGCCGCCTTGGAAAAGAAGAGCTTTCCCTTTCCCACAGGGCGCATGAGGGAAAATCGGAGGGTATGGTCCACCTGCTCCCCCACAAAGAGGTCGCTGGCGGCCATCACCGCCATCAAAGGCAGGAAGATCAACAGGATAAAGGGGAGGTTGGAGGACATCAGCCCCCCCAGAATGGCCTCCCGGGACACGCCCCCGTCGGTGATGTAGTTGACAATCAGAACCCGCAGGGCGCTGGCCACGCAGATCACCGCGCCGATGATCAGAAACACCAGATATTTTTTCCGCTTGCGGAGCTTAAACAGCTCATTGCTCAAACTGGCCAAAAATCGTTCCATCGTCTCCTCCTTACAGGACCACAGAGCCCTTCTTGTCCCGGACCTTCGCCAGGAAGTAGTCCTCCAGGGAAGGGTTGAGCCGCAGGGCCTCCTCCTTGGTGTCAAAGGAGAGCATCTCCCCCTCGTAGAGCACCAGCACTTTGTCACACATCTTCTCAATCTCCGCGGCCAGATGGCTGGCCACCAGGAAGGTCACGCCTTTTTCCTTGGCCAGGCGGAGAATGACCTCCCGCATCTCCACGGTGGCCTCAATGTCCAGGCCGTTGGTGGGCTCGTCCAAAATCATCAGCTCCGGCTCGGACAGCAGCGCCAGGGCCAGGCCCATCCGCTGCTTCATGCCCAGGGAAAATTTTCCGCACCGCTCCTTGCGGTACGGGGTCAGTCCCACAATCTCCAGCACCTTGTCCATGCGGGCCTGGTCCACGCCGGGGTAGTATCGGGCCGCCATGCGCAGGTGGTCCTGGGCGGTGAGATTTTCATAGAGAGCGGGCTGCTCAATGAGGGCCCCCACCCGCATCAGCGCCTTCTCCCGGTCGGTGACAGGGGCGCCGAACACCGTGATGGTCCCCTCCGTGGGCTGGGAAAGCCCCGTGATGGATTTCATAATGGTGGTCTTCCCTGAGCCGTTGGGGCCCAGCAGTCCCACCACCTGTCCCCGCTCCACAGAGAAGGTAATGTTCCGGGCGCCCCGGCCGTTGTGATAAATCTTGGAAACGTGGTCCAAGGTCAAAACGGTATCCAAATTCTGTGCTCCTTTCCCGCGGTCCAAAGGACCTGTGAGGGCGGGACGACCCCGGAGGCCCTTGGCCTCCGGGGTTTCGCCCTCGATGGTATCAGTCTGCTTTCCGCCTCCGCGGATGCCTCACGCGTATTTCTCCCGGTCCCCCACATCCAGCGGCTGTACCGTGGTGGTACCGTAGTTGGAGATGGTCACATCCCCGGTGATCACCAGCGTGTGGTGTTCCCCGTCCTGATCGGTGGTGTTGAAGTTCACCGTAATCTGGTTGGAGGTCAGGTTGCCCTTGTCGTCCACGCCGAAGTTGCACAGGACCTTTTCCAAGGTCATGTCCTGGCCGATATAGGACTCCAGGTTATCCGCCACCAGCTCCGGCTTTGCCGCGGCAAAGGCGTCGTAATCGGCATAGTAGTCATAGGTGCCGTCCGCCTTGACGTAGACAATGCCGCCGTTGTTCTTCTCCAGGACCTCGTAATACTTTTCTTCCCAGTTCTCCGCGTTGACCTCCTCCACTTTCTGGAGCAGCTCCTCGTTGTCCTCATACCACTGCTCATTCCCGCCGTTGATATAGCCCTCTTTGAAGGTCTCCGGCAGGGTCTCCCCCGTCACCTTCTCATAGTTCTGGATGGCGGTGGCAGAGTAATCCTCATAATTCACGGTATAATCGTAGTCATGGGACTGGCCGACACTGTAAGCAAAAAGGGAGAGGCCGGCGTTGACCAGGGAGGGCACCTGGTTCTTGGCAATTTCCACCTGGTACAGGGTGGCGCCGTCCTCCTTGCCCACCTGGACAAAGTTATTCTTCAGCTCACCCACCACGGTGTCCGCGGCGATCTCCATAAAGTTCACCATGCGCCGGGCCATCTCGTCGTCCTGGTCCACCCCCAGCAGATTGCCTCCCAGGCTGCTGCTGTCGGTTTCATACTCCGACTGGTAATAGTACCGGTCGTTCACATCAAACCAGGTATTCACGCCGTTTAGAATGGTTTCGTACTGCTCATGAGACCCCATGCTGTCCTTGCTGATGCTATGGCTGGACATATTATGACCGTCCATGGCGTAGTCCTCCGTCACATGCACGACCTCTTTCCCGTCACAGATCATTTTCAGGGTTCCGTTGGCGGTGAAATTGTCTGTTTCCAGGGCCAGGGCCTTGACCGCCTCCTTGTACTTACTGTACCCATTGACGCTCCCAAAGGCCGCCGTGGCGGACACCGCCAGGATCAGCACACCGGCCACCAGGCAGATGGTCAATCGATTTCGCTTCTTCATCCTCAGTTCCTCCTTCACTGCGTCACGGGACCTTCGCGCTCGGTTCTGCCAGCGCACCGCCCCGAGACGGGCTTTGTTGACTGTTGTTATTATACCGTACATCTCTAAAAAAAGAATGGGGAAACTCTTAAAAATTCATTAAAAAATACACGGTTCTCCTTCCCTCATGCCATGGAAACGCACCACCGCCCTCCGGGGACAGGATTCCCGGAGGGCGGCGGCGCTTTGATCCAATCAAAATGAGAGAGAACTTGGTATCAGGAACGCATCACCCGGTCCCCAACATCCAGGGGAGCCACGGTGGTGGTGCCATAGTCTGTTATGGTCAGGTCCAGGACCATCTGCATGGCGTGGCTTCCGCCGGCGCTGTCCGTGGTCTTCAAGTTGGCCTGTATTTGGTTGGCGGTCAGCTTTCCCGCCCCGTTCACCCGGAAGGTGCAGACCACATCGCAGAGGGCAGCGCTGCCGCCCATGTAATACTCCAGATAGTGGTACTTCTGTTCAGGATGGTCGGTCAAAAATGCCTGGACCGTGTCATAGTCCTGGACGCTGCCATCGGCTTTCACATAGAGCACACCCTGGTCCTTTTTCTCAAACAGGGTCCAATATGGCGCATTCCAGTCCGTTCTGAAGGTGTCCAGCCGTTCGATGAGGCGCCGGTTGGCCTGGTACCAGGCGTCATCGTAATCTCCGCTGGCGTATTTGGCGCGGAATTCCTCCGGCAGGGTTTCCCCCGTGACAGCCTCATAGCGCTGGAACAGCAGGCCTATCTCATCCTCATAGGTGAGAAACCGCGACACCGGCACACCTACGTTGTCATAGACAAACAGGGAAAGTCCAGCGTTGAGGAGGGTGGGAATCTGACTCCGGGCCACCCGCACCTGATAGATCGTCTCATCCCCTTCGGTGCCCAACTGTACCACGTTGTTCTTCAGCTCGCCCACCACCAGGTCCACCGCGGTCTCCGCGAAGTCCACCAGGCGCCGCTCCATCTCGTTGTCCACATCATAGCCCAGGAGGTTGGAAAAGGCCTCCCCCCGCTCTATGGACTCGCAGGAGTAAAAGGAACTGTCCCCGGCAAACCGGGTACGTACTCCGTCGAGCACGGTGCGGTACTCCTGGTGGCTCTCCCCGCCGTGGTCTTCCCTGCTGTGATAGGCACTGTTGAGGCCGGCTTTTGCATAGTCCATCTGCACAGACAGAAGTCTCTCCCCGTCCACCGACAGGTGGGTCTGGGCCTGGACCGTGAAATTGTCCTCCCGCAGCAGCAGGTCCTTCACCGCCTGCTTATACCGGGCATACCCATTGACGCTGCCAAAGGCCGCTGCCGCCGACACCGCCAAAACCAGAATCCCCACGGCCAAGCAGATCCCCAGCCTGCGCTTGCTCTTCATGGACTTCCCTCCTCTTCTGGGTTTGATTATACGGGAGGAAAATGAAGAAAGGATAGGATTTTTCTTAAATTTTAATTAAAATACAGCAGCGGTCCCGGCGTGGATGCCGGAACCGCTGCGTTCCCTTCACCAAAGTTTTGCACAGGCCACGCCCACCGCGCCCTCTCCCGTGTGGCAGCAGATGCTCAGGGGGAGGGAGATCATCCCCACCGCGTAATCGGGAAATGCGGCCTGCACCTCCCTGCGCCAGGTCTCCCCCAGGGTGGGGTCGCCGCCGGAATAGCCGGAAAACACGGCCATTTTCATCCCCGAAAACCGGGTGGCCAAGTCATGGCGCAGAGCCCCCAGCAGGGTCTTTTTGGCCTGGAGCATTCCCCGGACCTTTTTGTAGGCATCCAGCTTTCCGCCCTGGATCTGCAGGACGGGCTTAATATGGAGCACCGCCGCCATCGCAGCGCCCGCCGCAGTCACCCGGCCGCTTTTCCGCAGATACTCCAGGGTGTTCACCGCGATGTAGACGCTGGACGCATCCCGCTCCGCCTCCAGAATGTCCCGGACCTCCGCCGCTGTCTTTCCCTGGGCCAGCAGCACCTGGGCGTTGCGGATGGACTGGGCCAGCGTGACGGAGATTCTCCGGTCATCCACCACCAGCACCCGGCCGCCGTACTCCTGGGCCAGGGCTTTGGCGGTGTGGCAGGAGCCGCTCAGCCCCGAGGACATGGGGAAGTGGAGCACCGCGTCATGGGTCTTCAGCAGGGTGTCCCACAGGGAGGTAATCTCCTCCGGGGCAGGCTGGGAGGTGCTGATCTCCGCCCCCGCTTTCATCCTTTGAAAGAACGTCTCAGGGGTACAGTCCTTTCCCTCCAAATAGGTCTCCCCATCCACAAAAAAGGGCATCGGGATCAGATAAATGCCCATCTCCTGGGCCTCTCGGGCAGAAATACTGCTGTTGGTATCAGTTACAATGGCTGTCTTCAAGGCAAAGTCCCCTTAAACGTCGATTTGCTTGCTGGGATACCTTTATAGAATACCATATCTTTCCACTCTTGGCAAGGCGCCATTCCCTCCCCAGGCCGGCTCACTTCCCCCTGGCCCCGGAAAACCGGGGATCGTCGGTGCGTCCCAAGATATAATCTGTGGATGTGCCGTAGAGATCGGCCAGGGCAATCAGAATGTCGCTGGGGATATCCCGGTAGCCCTGCTCATAGCGGAAATACTGGGTCTGGGTCATCCGAAGTCTGGCCGCCAGCTGCCGTTGGGTGAGGTCATGGTCCTCCCGAAGATCGCGGATCCGTTTATAGTATCCCATAATTCCTCCATTGATATCCATTTGGATATCTTGACATTAATCCGCCCCGACGATATAATGCCCATGTGATATCCATTTGGATATCAACTATCCCTCGTAAGGAGAATCTATATGCACCCCCTCTCTCTCCCGTCCAGTTTGTTGGCCGCACTGTGGTCCTCTCTCTGGACCTTTTGTTTTTCTCAGCTGCCCGATCTCTTCCCCCTGCTCTTCTCCGGCGGCAGTCCCCTGCCCGCCCTTTTGACTCGTCTGCTGGCCGCCCTGCTGCTGTGCCTGGGCCTTCCCCTGTTCACCGGCCTGCTTGCCTGCGCGCCCTGGGTCCTCCCTGGCCTGGTGTTGGGGGTGAGTCTGCCCCTGCTGCTGGCCTTTTTCCTGTGTACGCCTCCCGGGGGTCTGGGATAAGTTTTCCACCTGATTTTTTCAAATTCCTCTTGACAGCGAAAAATCAATATGATATTTTTTTGATATCAAATAGATCAACCAGGAGGACTGTCTATGACGGAAATTATTTTATCCAATAAGAAGCACGGTATGCTCGTGCTTCTGCTCACCATTGTCCTGTACATTCTCGCCGTTTTGGGCACCATCTTTTTCGCAGACGAGGCGCAGATCGCCCCCTTGGTCCTGTGCATCCTCTACCTGAGCTTAGGTTGGCTGCCCCTGCTGGGCCTGAAGGTACTGGGCCCCCAGGAAGCCCTGGTGCTCACCCTGTTCGGCAACTATATCGGCACCCTGAAGGGAGAGGGGTTCTACTTCGTCAACCCCTTCTGTACCGCGGTGAACCCCGCCGCCAAGACCCAGCTGAGCCAGAGCGGCGACGTGGACAGCGCCAAAGGCTCCAAGGTCTTGGCCGCCCTGGGCGGGAGCTCGGTCTCCCTGCCCAAGGAGGCTGTCACCAAGAAGATCTCCCTGAAGATCATGACCCTCAGCAACGCCCGGCAGAAAATCAACGACTGCCTGGGCAATCCTGTGGAAATCGGCATCGCCGTCACCTGGCGGGTGGTGGACACGGGGAAGGCGGTCTTTGACGTGGACAATTACAAGGAGTTTCTCTCCCTCCAGTGTGACAGCGCCCTGCGGAACATCGTCCGGCTCTACCCCTACGATGTATCTCCCGGCGTGGACACCACCGGCGACGGCGTCCCCGATGAGGGCAGCCTCCGGGGGTCCAGCGACGTGGTGGCCGCCCGCATTCGGGAGGAAATTCAGGCCAAGGTCCAGGAGGCCGGTCTGGAGATCTTAGAGGCGCGGATCACCCACCTGGCCTACGCCTCGGAGATTGCCGCCGCCATGCTGCAGCGCCAGCAGGCCTCCGCCATCATCGACGCCAGGAAGATGATTGTGGAGGGCGCCGTGGGCACCGTGGAAATGGCCCTGGAGCGTCTGAACCAGAGCGGTGTGGTGGAGCTGGATGAGGAGCGGAAGGCCGCCATGGTCTCCAACCTTCTGGTGGTGCTCTGCGGCAACCACGAGGCCCAGCCCGTGGTGAACACCGGCAGCCTGTATTAAGGTGCTGAAGATGGCTGAGGGCAAGAAGGACGCGAAAAAGCAGATCCCTCTCCGGCTTTCCGCCAAGCTCTACGCCGCCATCGCGGCCTGGGCCGAGGATGACTTCCGCTCAGTGAACGGGCAGATTGAATACCTGCTTACAGAATGCGTCCGCCAGCGGAAGAAAAACGGCAAGTATGTCTCCGACGAGCTTGATGTACCGCCGGAGTTGGACCTTGAGTAGCCGGGAAAGGAGTCGGAAAACATGGATATACACCGTGGGAAAAAGGTCGGTGTGTGGTTGTCTGTGGCAGCCGTGCTGGCGCCTCTGGCTGTCCAGATCGCAGGGGTCGCTTGGATCTGGACCCTGCTGGGCTCTCACCCTCTGTTTTGGGTGCTGGCCCTCCTGCTGACCGCTGCCGCCGTCGCGGTGATCGTGGCAGCCTGTGCAAGAATTCGAGAAATCAATGGAGGAGAAGAAGATGATCTTAGTCAATACTGATTACATTGCCGGCCAGGAGCTGGAAATGCTGGGCCTGGTCAAGGGCAGCACCATTCAGTCCAAAAACATCGGCCGGGATATTACCCAGGGGTTCAAGACCCTGGTGGGCGGCGAATTGGGCGCCTATACCGACATGATGAACGACGCCCGCGCCCTGGCCACCAAACGCATGGTGGGGGAGGCGGAGCATCTGGGCGCGGACGCCGTGGTCAACGTCCGTTACGCCTCCGCCGCCGTGATGCAGGGTGCCGCGGAGGTCATGGCCTACGGCACCGCGGTAAAGTTCAAATAACGCTGCCTGCAAAGCACAAGCCCCTCCCCAAGACATCTCGTCTTGGGGAGGGGCGTTTTGTTGGGGCCCTTGCCCCTAAGCAGTCGGGGCGGGAGCCTCCCCCGCCTGGGAAGTCATTGCTTCTCAGCGGCGGAGGGGGCTATACGCCCGCTGCAGTGACAATCTCCAAAAAGCACGCCATCAGCGGGCTGATCCACTTGCTCTTGTGATGAGCGCACACCGCCGAGAGCACGGGCTCCTCCATCCCGGTCTCCAGCTCCACGAGCCGCCCTGCCGCCAGGGCATCCTCCACGGCAAACCGGGGCAGAAAGGTCACCCCCACCTCGTTTTCCACCAGGTGCTTGATGGTGGGGATGCTCCCCAGCTCAATGGTGTGGTCCATTCGGATGGCTTTTTCCCGCAGGTATCCCTCAAACATCTGGCGAAAAATGGAGTTGGGTTCGTTGATGAGGAAGGGCAGGGGGACTTGATGGTCAGGAGCCACGAAATCAGGGCCCAATGCCTTGACTTGAGGCGCCGCCGTCAGCACCACGGGAAAGGTTCCCACAGGATGGGTCACCAACTGGCTGCTAAGTCCCCCGATGTTCTCATAAAACAGCCCCACATCCAGCGACCCATCCATCAGCCCATCCCGGATATCATAGCAGCCCATGGAGCGGATCAGCAGCCGGGCCTGGGGCGCCCGCCGGTGAAAGGCCTTCAGCAGCGGCGGCAGTCGGTAGCACAGCAGGGTTTCCGCCACCCCGATGGTGATTTCCCCCCGGCATTGGGTCAGGTCCTGGGTAAAACAGTGCATTTGATTGACCGCCTCCAGCACCCGCTCCACATAGGGCAGCAGCTGCCGCCCCGCCTGGCTGAGCACCATCCGCCGCCCCACCTTCTCAAAGAGCCGGGCGGAGAGGGCCTGCTCCAGCTGTCCCATCTGAAAGGTCATGGTGGACTGGGTATAACCCAGCCGCTCCGCCGCACTGGTAAAGCTCCCCTCCTCCGCAATCACCCGAAAGGTATTCAAATACTTGAGATCCATAGGCCGCCTCACTCATTTCAATTTTTTTGCATCGTTTTATAAAAACTTTCAATTTGATTTTAGTTTTTCTCGCGTGTAGGATAGCAGAAAAGGAGGCTGATCTCAAGTGTTTTTTTCGGTTGTTCTATCTTACCTTCCCTACGCCTTAGTCACCAGCTTTACGCCGGGCCCCAACAACATCCTGGCATTCCACACCGTGGGCCAGAAGGGCTGGGTCCAGGGGCGGGCCACCCTGGCCGGGATTGTCGCCGGCTTTTTTTCCGTGATGGCGGTCTGCGCGCTGGGCTGTTACCAGCTGGAGCGGCTGCTCCCCGCGCTGACCCAGGTGCTCCCCTTCGCCGGGGCCCTCTATCTCTTCTGGCTGGCCCTCCATCTGCTCCGGAGCACCCCTGCAAAGGATGTCAGTCCCCGGTCTACCTTTTGGAGCGGATTTTTTCTCCAGTTTGTCAACGGGAAAATTATTCTGTACGCCATCACCATCTATACCGGCTACGTCCTGCCCGCCGGCAGCGGCGCCCTGTTCCCCATACAGCCCTTTGTCCTCACCCTCTTCGGCACTGCGGGCTTTCTCACCTGGGCAGTGGCCGGCGGGCTGCTGCAGTCCTTTCTGCGCCGGCACACCCGGGCGTTCAACGGGGCCATGGCCGCCGTGCTGGCCCTCTGCGCCCTGGATCTTCTTTTTTGAATCGGTCGCTCCCCATCAAATCCCCCATGGCTTTCGGGCAGACAGAGCCACAACAGCCCGGCAGGCCACTCGTCCGCCGGAGACAAGCCCCATACAGCAGACTGCCCGTGCCAGGGAAGGCACGGGCAGTCTGTCTTACAGAACCTGGATCAGCCACAGAATCAGGCCATAGAGCACACTGGCGGAAATCCCATAGACCAGCACCGGGCCAGCCACGGTAAAGAGTTTGGCGGCGGTCCCGGTGACCAGTCCCTCCTGCTTAAACTCCATGGCGGGCGCCACCACCGCGTTGGCAAACCCTGTGATGGGAACCAGCGTCCCCGCGCCGGCGTGCTTGGCAAAGCTGTCAAACACCCCAATCCCTGTGAGCAGCGCCGTGAGGAAAATCAGGGTAACGGAAACCGCCGTGCCCGCCAGCTCCCGGGACAGTCCCATCGTCTGGTACCAGTCCAGCAGCCCCTGCCCGATCACACAGATCAGTCCCCCCACCAGAAAAGCCCACACCATGTTCTTCCCCATGGGGGAGGGCTTGGCCTTGCTCTGGACATAGGCGTTGTACGCCTCATTGCTCAGTTTGTTCAACTCCATGGATATCACCTCACAGGCAGTATGTCCCGGTGAAAGCAAATTATGCCTGCCCCAGCACACGCTCCCTTCCGGAAAACCCGGGAAAAGGAAAAAAGCCTTGACAAATTCCCCCTTTTCGATATAATAGTATAGCCTGTCTTTCTATGCAGGCAGATCCTTGCCGGCAACGAGGATTGCCGGCCAAATGTCCATAAGGAGGTGCAACGAACCATGGCAAAGGTAAACGCAAACTATGAAGTGGTCTATATCATGGACCCCGCGCTGGGCGAAGAGGCCATCGCCGCAATGATCGAGAAGTTCAAGACTCTGGTGGAAACCCAGGGCACGGTGGCCGCCATCGACGACTGGGGCAAGCGCCGTCTGGCCTATCCCATCAACGACCTGAACGAGGGCCACTATGTCCTCATGACCTTCACCGCCGCGCCCGAGCTCCCCGCTGAGCTGGACCGTGTGCTGAAGATCACCGAAGGCGTGATGCGTTCCATGATCATCTGCAAGGACGAATAAGGGGGCTCTTGCTTTGCTGAACAAGATCTTCCTCCAGGGCCGGCTGGTGGCCGACCCTGAGCTGCGCCACACCCAGAACGGCGTGGCCGTGGCTTCCTTCCGCCTGGCGGTGGACCGGGACTTCAAGGACCGGGAAACCGGGGAGCGGAAGGCCGATTTCATCAATGTCGTGGCTTGGCGTCAGACGGGAGAGTTCGTCTCCCGCTTCCTCACCAAGGGCCGTCTGGCCGTGGTGGAGGGCAAGCTCCAGACCCGCGACTACACCGACCGGGACGGCAACCGCCGGTACGCCACGGAAGTGGTGGCCGACAACGTCTATTTCGGCGATTCCCGCCGGGATGGAGAAGGCGGCTACACACCCGCCCCCCAGGCTGGCCGGAGCAGCGGCTACGGTGCCCCCGCCGGCAACAACAGCTACCCCCCCTCCGGCGGCGGTTACACTGCGGCCCCTGCGGTGGATCAGTTTGCTGATCTCACCGACGACGATGGGGAGCTGCCTTTCTGATCCTCTCCTCCGGGAGAGACCCTGTCAGACCACTCTCATTCTATTTTAAGGAGGTTTGCTATCATGGCTATGGATAGAGAACGCCCTCGCGGCGGCCGTAAACGCCGTAAGGTTTGTACTTTCTGTGTCGATAAGGTCGAGCACATCGATTATAAGGACTCCGCCAAGCTGCGCCGTTTCCTTTCTGAGCGCTCCAAGATTCTGCCCCGCAGAACCACCGGCACCTGCGCCATGCACCAGCGCCAGCTGACCGAGGCCATCAAGCGCGCCCGTCAGATCGCTCTGCTGCCTTACGTCACCGACTGATTTCGGTTTCTACCAAAAGACGCGCCGCATCTCCGGCGCGTCTTTTTTCTACCCAGACAACCTGAAAGGAGATGCTTTTATGTCCCCCTTTACCGCCTGCATCGTCCAGACCACCTCCCTGCCCTATGACAAGCAGGGCAACCTGGACCGGGCCCTGCGCGCCATGGAGGCCGCCGCCGCCCGGGGCGCGTCCCTGATTCTCTTCCCCGAGATGTTCCTCACCGGCTATCTCATCCGGGACCAGCTGGCACAGCTGGCAGAGCCCTACCCCAACGGCCCCGCCCTCACCGTCCTGGGCCAGAAAGCCAAAGCCTTTTCCCTGGGGGTAGTCATGGGCATGCCCTTGGCAAACCCCGGCGGCAAGCCCTACAACGCCGTGGTCATGATCGACCGGGACGGTACCCCCGCCGGGTTCCAGGCCAAAACCCACTTCTTTGGCGGGGAGGAGAAGATGTTCGCGCCAGGCACCAGCCTCAGGGCCTTTGACACCTCCTTCGGCCGCATGGGGATTCTGGTCTGCTATGACGGGGAGTTCCCCGAGACTGCCCGGTCGCTGGCTCTGGATGGCGCCAAGCTGATCTGCATGTGTGCGGCCAACATGAGCCCCTATGAGGACTACCACTTCCTGTACATGCGGACCCGGGCCATGGAGAACCGCGCGTATACCCTCTACTGCAACTATGTCGGAGATGAAAAGCGGTTCCACTACTGCGGCCAGAGCGGAGCCTTCCACCCCACCGGGCGCATTCTGGCGGAGGCCGGCACCCAGGAGGAGACCACCCTCTATGCCCTCATAGATATGGAGGACACCACCGCCCCCGACGATTTTCTCAACTACCTCCACCACCGGCAGCCCCAGCTCTACCACCCCGCGCTCTGCCGGTAATCCTCCCTTCCCCCCTGGTATAAAATGGCCCCGCCCCGTCCATACTGAGGGAAACGGAAAGGAGTGGTATCCATGGTAAAAGGAGTCTCCCGACGGGTCGTGGTGGTCAAGTCCCCGGACCCAAAATGGTTTGAACAGGCCATCTTTCTGCTCCGGGAAGAGGCCGGCGCAGAGGACGCGCCGGAGGAGCAAGTGCTGAAACGGGCCCAGGAAGTGGCCGACGCCTATCTTCTTCGCACCTCCCCCCAGGGGAAACGGCGGCGGATCTGGATTCCCGCGGTCTCCGCCCTGGCGGGCGGCGGGGTCGCCTCGGTGATCTGGCTTTTTGCCACTGGGGTTTTTCCTCTTCCCTTTTAATTCCTCCGGTGGTATACTCAGGCTATCTCCAAAAACAGAAAGGGAGAGAGCGCCATGCACAACGTCATTCTCATCGGCATGCCCGGTGTGGGCAAGAGCACCCTGGGGGTGCTGCTGGCCAAAACCCTGGGCATGACCTTTCTTGACACAGATCTTGTCATTCAGGATCAAAAAAAGGCCCTGCTCCGGGAGCTGATCGCCCAGCACGGCATCGACGGCTTTCTGGCCCTGGAGGGCACCGTCTGCGCCGGCCTCCAGGCGGAAAACGCCGTGATCGCCACCGGCGGCAGCGTGGTTTATGAGCCGGAGGCCATGGCCCATCTCCGGGAAATCGGTACCGTCGTCTACCTGAAGCTGGGCTACAAGGCACTGGCCCGCCGGCTGGGCAACCTCAAAAACCGCGGGGTGGTTCTCCGCCCGGGCCAGACCCTCCGAATGCTCTACGAACAGCGCATTCCCCTGTACGAGACATACGCCCATATTACGGTGGATTGCGGCGGGCAGGACATCGAGCACACCTTGGACCGGGTTCTGCGGGCACTGGAAAAAGCGCAACCCAAGAAAAACGCCTCCCTTTGAAGGGAGGCGTTTTCTCTTACTCCGCAGTTGCCTGGGCCAAAACCTGGGCCGCGATGGAACCCGCCACCCGGGCGCCGCCGCCGCCGTTTTCCACCAGAACCAGGAAGGCCAAGGGATGCTCCGGGTCGTCGATAAAGCCGGCAAACCAGGCGTGGGGCTCCTGTCCCCCGCCCACTTCCGCCGTGCCGGACTTGGCGCAGACCGCCAGGTCCCCGAACTGGGCCTGCCCATACTGGCTGGCCACATTGTTGCGCATCATCTCTTTCAGCTGCCGGCAGGTCTCCTCTCCATAGATGGAATAGGTGTCCTTGCCGTCGGGAAAGGCCGCCGGAATGGACGTTCCGGTGATGGTCTCCCGCTCCACCAGTTTGGGCACCACCGCCACGCCGTCATTGGCAATGCCCCCCATAAAGGCCAGCATATTGCAGGGGTTGACCAGGTCTTTGTCCTGCCCCACACCCGACCAGCCCAAAAAGGCGCTTCCATCCTCCTGGGCCACAAAGCTTCCTTTGGCGGTATGGATGTCGCAGACTGCCAGGGAATCCAGCAGGCCCGCCTGCTCCATGTACTCTCCCAGGGTCTTGCCCCCCAGCTCCATGGCCAAGGTGGCATAGGCCCCATTGCAGGAGGTGGCCAGACACTGCTTGATGTCCATATTCTCACCGTGGGCATAGGGACAGGTGATGACATCTCCGTCCACTTCCAGACTGCCAGTGCAGGTATAGCGGAACTGGTCCAGGTCCTTCTTCTGCTCAATGGCCGCCGCCGTGGTCACCAGCTTAAAGACCGAGCCGGGGGGATAGGTGCTGGAAAAGAACCGATTCAAATACACCCCCTCATAGGCGGGGTTCTCGTTGATGTCCGAAGGGGGATTGTTGGGGTCGTAGGAGGGGGAGCTCACCTCACACAGCAGGTCTCCCGTGGTATAGTCATACACCGCCACCACCCCCTTGCGTCCGTTGAGGGCGGCGTAGGCCGTCTCGTTGAGGGCCGCATCAATGGTGAGGGTCACGTCATGGCTGCCCAGGGAGGTGCCGGTGACCAGATTATAGCCTGTCAGCCGGCTGGCCAGCACTGAGCGCAGGGAGGTGCCGAAATTCTGGTCCCCCACCAGGTGAAGGGTGGACACCCGGGTAGCCTGGTTTTCCGCATAGCTTTTGGTCTGCCCGTCGTAGAGGAGGACACCGTTTCTATCATAGATGGCGCCGGAATCATAGTACCGGGTGCCGAAGAAGCCCACCCAGTCATTGCCCTTCCCGATCAGCTGGAAGCAAAAGAACAGCACCCCGGCGGCCAGCGCCCCGGCCAGCACCAGAGCGATGATTGTCCGCCGTCTGAGTCGTTTCATCTGCGCCGCCTCCTTTCATCCGACCGTCCGCGGGCCGGCGGGGGATCGGCCAAGGGGTCCTCCCCTTCCGGCCACAGGGGGCCGTCGATCAGGTCCTCCCAGCCGCCCCGGTCCTGGGTCCAGTCCTCCGCAAATTGGTCGTAGTCGTCGTAGTCCTCATACTCGTCATAGTCCTCGTATCCGTCGTCATACCCATAGTCCTCATAGGCATCCTCATCGTAGTCGTCATACCAGCCGTTGTACCGGTCATCGTACATCCGGTCCGCGTCCGGGGGAATCCAACCCCGGATGCGTTTGGGCAGCTTCAGGGTAAAGCTGGCATTGGGCCGGGTGTCCGCCGCCTTCAAAAAGGCCAGAAGCCCCCAGCAGGAGATCATGCTGGAGCCGCCCACAGAGACAAAGGGCAGGGTCACACCGGTCAGGGGCAGGATATCCACCGCACCCAGCACATTCAGGGTCGCCTGGAACACCAGCATGGCGGCGGCGGAATTGGCCGCGATGACATAATAGCTGGACCGGGCCGTGGCGGCACAACGGGTGGCATAGAGCACCAGTACCAGCAAAATAAACACCGTGCACAGGGCCAGAATCAGGCCAAACTGTTCACTGATGACCCCAAAGACCAGGTCCGTGTTGGCCGCGCCGATGTTCTTCAGGAAGGCATCCTCCCCGGTTCCCTTGCCAAAGAGGCCGCCGCTGGCAATGGCCGACATGGTGCGGGTCTGTTGGAAGCCGCCGGAGTCCGCGGCGTGCTCCCAGACGTGCCGCCAGGCCCCAAAACGGTTGGCAATGTAGGGCTTAAACTGGAGAATCATCCAGCCGCCTGCCCCCGCCGCCGTGGCCATCAGGGCCAGGAAGCCCAGGTCCCCAGACCGGAGAAAGGCGATGACCAGCAGGGCCACAAAGAAGATCAGCGCCGTGCCAAAGTCACTCATCAAGGCCAGGCATCCCATGCAGAAGCCGCAGAAGAGGACGGTAAAAATCAGGTTTCGCCGGGCAAACAGCCGGTCCAGCGTGGCAGCGCCGGTAAAAATAAAGGCAATCTTCACAAACTCCGAGGGCTGGAATCCAATGGGGCCAAGGGAGATCCAGTTCTTGGCCCCGAAAATCCGGGAGCCCAGCACCACATTGAAAATCAGCAGCAGGCAGGTAAACACGGCCACCGGCCAGCGCAGGGACACCGTGGACTTCAGGTCCCGCAGCAGCAGGCTCAGCACCAGAAACACCGCGATGCCCGCGATCACACAGATGGTCTGGGTCAGCAGGGCCTCCGGGGAATAGGCCGCCGTCACGGCAAAGGAAATGGTACACAGAAAAAAGGCGATGGTCTCCGCCTCAAAGGCCGTTCGCTTCAGCGTGCGGTAGAGCAGATAGGTCCCCCACATGGCCGCCATGAGAATGCCAAAGGCCACCCCGATCATGGCGATCTCCGGGCTCTCCCGGTCGGGCAGGCACTGCACTGCCATCATGATTTGGAAAACGGTCAGGTATCCCAGGGTTCTGCCGGGGCTCAGGGGCCGCTCCGCCACCCCCCAGCGCATCGCCTGCTCCCGCTCCTCCTTCTCGCTGATGGCGTAGAACGACAGGCCGATGCCGCCCAAGTCAATGACGTCCCCTGTCTTCACCGGCACGGTGTGGGTGACTTTCTTTCCGTTGAGCCGGGTTCCGTTCTTGGTCTGCAGGGGCTGGAGTTTCCAGCTCCCCTTGTCGTCCCGCAGCAGGGCCGCATGGCTGCGGGAGACGGTGGGAAAATCCAGACTGACATCCGCCCATCGCCCCCGTCCAATGGCGTTCTCCCAATGGCACAGGTCCAGACGGGTCCCATCTCCCAGGGTGAGCCACCCCCAGATTTCCTTTCCGGGTTTCTCCCGGAACAGGGACATTAGGCAGCGGACAATGATCACAATGGCGACAATGACCGCCACCACCCGCAGAATCCCGCAGGCCACAGGCAGAATCACATCAATGGCGGCGCCCAGCGCCGCGCCGGTGTCCGCGTTTTCCACCGCGGCCCGGACCTGGTCGCCCAGCTGGGAGAAAATCACGCCCAAACGGGCTATGAGTTCCTGCATGCGTCCCTCCTTTCTCCGGCAAACAGCGCCGGTCTGTCCTCTTGACACAGTGCACGGCAGAAGGCGGCCCCTCCGTCCCCGGACAAGAATCGCCTTCTCCCCTGCAATAGGTCCTCATTATATCATAATTTGGGGAAAACACAAGTCAAAGCCCGTCTCCGCCCTTGCGCCCCAGGCCCCCACTGTGCTACACTGGTAAAAAATCGGCCATCCCAACGCCGGGATCGCGCCCCAAAGGAGGTTGTCCTATGAGAGCATTTGCTTACCTGTCCCAGGGTCAGGCAGGATGGGTGGAGAAGGCGCCGCCCCAGGCCACAGGCTTTGACGGGATCATCCGCCCCCTGCTGGTCTCCCCCTGCACCTCTGATGTCCACAATGTGGAGATCGGCTGTCTGGCCCCCCACCGCATCCTGGGCCACGAGGGTCTGGGAGAGATCGTGGCCGTAGGGGACCAGGTGCGTGACTTCCAGGTGGGAGAGATCGTGGTGGTGCCCCCTGTGACCCCCGACTGGCGGACCGTCCCCTCCCAGCTGGGCGCCCACCAGCACTGCGCGGGGCTAATCACCGGGCAGAAGCTGTCCAACGGAGAGGACGGTCTTCTGGCCGAGTACGTCCGCATCCGTGACCTGGACGCCAATGCCGCACGGATTCCCCCCGGGGTCTCCTGGGAGGGGGCTGTCATGGCGGCGGACATGCTGAACACCGGCCTCTACGGCGCCCAGCTGGCCGACGTCCAGCCCGGGGACACGGTGGTGGTCATGGGCGTGGGGCCTGTGGGGCTTATGGCCATTGCCGGGGCAAAGCTCCGGGGGGCCGGACGCATCCTGGCCATCGGCAGCCGGCCAGCCGGGCTGGCATTGGCCCAGTTCTACGGGGCCACCGACCTGGTCAACTACAAAGAGGGGGACGTCACCCGGCAAATCCACCTGCTCACCCACAAGCAGGGCGCCGACTGCTGCATCTGTGCCGGCGGCGGTCCCGACGCCCTGGGGCAGGCTGTCACCATGGTCCGCTGGGGCGGCACCGTGGGCAATGTGAACTATTTTACCACCCAGGGGGACTTGCCCATTCCCAATGTGCGGTATGGCTTCGGCATGGGGAACAAAACCATTCGGGGCGGTGAGTGCCCCGGGGGGCGGGCCCGGATGGAAAAGCTCCTGGCCCTGCTCCAATACGGCCGGGTGGACCCGGTCCCGCTGATCACCCACCGGTTCCAGGGACTGCCCCAGGTGGAGACCGCCTTTGCCCTCATGAGGGACAAGCCCCCTGAACTGGTCAAGACCATCGTGTCCCTCTGACCCATCTCATCCATTGAAAAGGAAGCGATCCCATGGAAAGTCTCTTGCGCTGCCCCCTCTGCGCCCAGCCCCTGGACCGGCAGGACACCCGCTATCTCTGCCCCCGGGGCCACAGCTTTGACCGGGCCGCCGCTGGGTATGTGCATCTCCTCCCCGCCAACAAGCTCCACTCCAAAGACCCGGGAGACGACAAGGCCATGGCCGCTGCCCGGAACCGTTTCCTGTCGGGGGGCTATTACGACCCGCTCCGGGATGCCCTGACCCGTCTGGCGCTGGCCTACGCACCGGACCGGGCTCAGATCCTGGACGCCGGCTGCGGAGAGGGATATTACAGCGCCGCCCTTTTCCAGGCCCTGCTCCAGGCGGGAAAACACCCCAGGATGGCTGGGGTGGACCTCTCCAAGCACGCCCTGCGCCGGGCGGCTAAGCGCCAGGGCAGCATTGAGTTTGCCGTGGCCTCCGTCTATGACCTGCCGGTGGCCGACCAGCAGATCGACCTGCTGGTCAACTGCTTCTCCCCCCTGGCCCTGGAGGAGTTTCTCCGGGTGCTGCGGCCCGGCGGGCTCTACTGCTATGTGGTTCCCGGCGCCCGCCACCTGTGGGAGCTCAAGCAGGTGCTCTATGACACGCCTTATCCCAACGAGGAAAAAGAAACCCCATACCCCGGCCTCTCTTACCAGGAAATTCAGGCGGTGGACGGCACCATCCATCTGCCGGATACCCAGGCCATCCTGGACCTGTTTCAAATGACCCCGTATTTCTGGAAAACGCCCCGGCAGGGCGCCCTCCGCCTGGCTGGGCTGCCCCAGCTGGACACCACCATCTCTTTTCGGATTCACGTGTTCCGAAAGCAGGACCGCCCCTGAGGGAGCCCCGGTTCTCCATAGAAAAGCCGCACACCGCGCCGTCCTAATTGGACGGCGCGGTGTGCGGTTTGGTTCCATCTCCGCCGGCTTACGAGAGCCAGCCCTGTTTTTTCCAACGCCGGAACTCCCGCAGTACCAGCGCCAGGGAGAGGAGAAAGGAGACCACATCGGCGATGGGGGCTGCCAGCAGCGCCCCATTGAAACCAAAGGCCTGGGACAACAGCAGCGCCAGGGGAATCAGCACCACAGCCTGCCGGACCAAGGGAATGGCCAGAGCCTGCACGGGTCTCCCAATCCCCTGGAAAAAGGAGGAAGTGGCCATGTGAATCCCATAGAGGAAAAAGGCCAGCATGTAAACCCGGAAGATGTGCTGGCAGGCGTCCAGGTACACCGGGTCCCCTGAGACAAACAATGTGCCAATGGCCCGGGGGAAGAGCTGATAGACCGCGAACCAGCCCACGGACACCACCAGCGCGATGGTAGCCGCCATACGGTAGGTAGCCCGCACCCGGTCATACCGTTTGGCGCCGAAATTATAGCCGTTGATGGGCTGGGTGGCCGAGGACACCCCCACAAACATGGCGTGGGCAATCTGGTACACCTTCATCACCATGCCATAAACCGAAAGCGCCACATCCCCGCCATAGGCCGTCTGGGCCCCATACCGGGTCATCAAGTTGTTCATGGTCACCTGAACGGCAGCGGTCATAATCTGCGTGAGAAAACTGGGGATGCCCAGCTTGAAAATCCGGCCCGTGAGGGCCGCCGTGGGACGCAGCCAGGCCCGGCGAATCCGCACCGACTGAAGCCGCCGCAGATAGACCAGGCACAGACCGCCGGCCGCCACCTGTCCAATGACGGTGGCAATGGCGGCCCCCACCACCCCCATGTGCAGACCGAAAATGAAAACAGGGTCCAGCACCGTGTTGATCACCGCCCCTAAAATCATGCACTTCATGGTGTATTTGGGGTTGCCGTCCGCCCGGATAATGGCCGTGAGGGCAGAGCTAAAGAGCAGGAAGGGCAGCCCCCAGACGATGATCCGGGTATAATCCAGAGACGCCTGAAAAGCCGTCTCCGTGGCCCCGAACAGCAGGACAATCTGCCGGGCGAACAGGCTTCCCGCCACCGCCAGGAAAACCCCTGCGGCCACCAGCAGGGTCACGGTATGGCTGGCGGTCCGGTCCGCCTCCTCTTGCTGCCGGCGGCCCAGGCAGAGGCTCATATTCGCCGCGCAGCCGTCCCCGATCATCAGCGCCAGGGCAATGGTGACAATGGTCAGAGGAAAGGCCACGTTGGTGGCGGCCATCCCCGTGACCCCCACCCCCTGGCCGACAAAGATCTGATCCACAATGTTGTACAAGTAGTTGACCATCAGGGTCAGGGCTGTGGGGATCGAATACCGGCGGATCAGACGGCCAATGGGTTCGGTCTCCAGGGGATTCTGTTTCCGTTGGGGTTGTTCCATCGTTCCTGCTCCTTTCTTCCACGGCGGGGCGGACGGGCAGCAAAAAAAGCACCCGGATACGCCCCTGGTCTCTGGGCCACCGGATGCCATCCCAAGCTCACGTTCCAGACAACAAGGGGATGGGAGGCCGCCGGCGACACGCCTGAACCTCTTTCTTCTCCCATCCAGACCAACTGTTGGCTTCGGAATTTCACCGAATCAGCGCATGGCTCGCGGGCTTTGACCGCCAGTAGAGAATACCTCGTTTCCGAAGAAAGCATTTCTTTTGCTTTAGGATAGCACACCTTCCCCGCCTGTGTCAATGGAAATGCCCCCATTGCAAACCGCCGCCCATTGTCGTATAATACCCAAACAGCGTCATTCCAGTCGAGAGGAGACCCCCTATGTCACGCGCCATTTTCTTTGATTTAGACGGAACCCTGACCGACTCCGGTCCCGGGATCATCAACTGCGCCCAGCTGGCCCTGGCCCATTTTGGCATCCAGGTGCCGGACCGCGATCAGCTCCGGGTCTTTGTGGGCCCGCCCCTGCGGCAGAGCTTTGCCCGCTTCGGGGTTCCCCCGGCGTCCCTGGACGAGGCCATTGCCCGTTTCCGGGCCCGGTATGTCCCCATTGGAAAATTTGAAAACACCCCCTACCCCGGCATTGCCGGCCTGCTGGACCGGCTGCAAGGTGCGGGATACCGTCTTTTCGTGGCCACCTCCAAGCCCCAGGTCACCGCCCAGGAGGTGCTGGAGCATTTCCAGCTGGCCCGTTACTTCGAGCGCGTCTGCGGGGCCTCCCTGGACGCAGGCCGGGAGACCAAGGAGGACGTCATCTCCTATCTTCTCGCCCAGATCGGCGACCCCGGCCAGGTGGTGATGGTGGGGGACACCGCCTTTGACGTTCTGGGGGCCAAGGTCCACGGCATCCCCACCATCGGCGTCACCTGGGGCTACGGCCAGGCCGAGTCCATGCGGGAAGCCGGTGCGGCGGCCCTGGCGGACACCCCGGAACAACTGGAGGCCCTGCTCCATACCCCGGGCGCCTTTTCTCCGGCGCCGCCCCAGGCACTTCCTTAAAAAAGCAGGTCCCCGCCGCGCACGGGGACCTGCTTTTTCTACCATTTGTGCAACGATCCTACTCTTTTCGGGCCCGGGCAAGCCCTTGGCGGGCTTCCGGAATATAGCGCCGGAGGGAGGGAACCCTGGGAAGTCCCCGGAGAAGCAGCATGCCCAGCAGATAGCATACCACCGCCTCTCCAATGCCAACCCAGAGGGCGTTGGCTGCAAACAGGGCGGGGAACTGGGCGGAGAAGCCCACCTCGTACCAGGTCAGCATCCCCCCGGTCAGAACCATGCAGCTCAGCACCGGGGGCAGCGGCGCCAGCCACGGGTGATTGGTCCTCTGGGTGAGCCATGCCGCCAAAAGCGTGCCCGCCGAGCCGATGAGGATATCCAAAGGACCGTAAGGGCTCATCAAATTGGCCACCAGACAGCCCACAAAGAGCCCCGGCCAGGTGCCAGGAAATAGGAAGGGCAGCACAGTCAAAGCCTCGGAAACTCGAAACTGCACCGGGCCATAGGCCAGATTCATGGCCGCAGCCACATAAGTGAGGGCGGCGTAGGCCGCCGCGATGACCCCATTGAGGGCCAACAAGTGGGTATTTGTGCGCGTCAAAATAAATTGCCTCCATTTTCGTATTTAGAACGTGGTGCGCGGGCCACGCAGCGGCGAAGAGACATCTCTCCGCCGGTTGGACCGGGGTGTGGAAACCAGTCATCAACAGCATACCATACCGGATGGCAAATTGCCAGGAAAATTGACAGACCGCAGGGGCGCGCAACGCGCCCCTGCGGTCTGTCAACACAGGCAGCCTCCTCTCCCGATTCTGCTCTGCCGGATTTCTCTGCCTCAGCCCTCCTTTCCCCGTTCCAAATGCACTGCCAGTACCGTCCCGTCGTCCTCTCCCTGACAGATTTCCTCACTCTGCTGCAAAATTCGCTGGGCCAGGTCACTGGGGCTGTCCCCCTGGTAGGCGGTCATCAGGTCCCGAATCCAAATGTCCTCCCGTCCGCAGAGAATTCCGTCTGTCACCATGACGATCCAATCCCCCTGCTCCCCCCGGAAACGATGGACATCGGGCTTTGCCTGCTCCCCTGTCACAATGCCGGCGGGTAGAGAACTCCCCACGGCGCATTTGATCTGCCTTCCCCGCCGGACATAGGTGGGGGCCGCCCCCTGCTTATGGACACAGCACCGCCCTGTGAACAAGTCCACAGAGAGCAGGTCAATGGTGGTGCTGCCCCCCGCCTCTCCCCGGAGGGACAGGGCGGAACTGACGGTCTCCACCGCTTCCGCCGGGTCCATGCCCGCCCGGAGAAATCGCTCAATCAGCTTGGCCGCCTGGGCGCTCTCCTGCTTCGCCCCCGGGCCGGACCCCATACCGTCGCAGAGGAGGAGAAACAGCATCCCGTCCTCCCGCCGGAACCAGATGCCGGTGTCTCCGCTCACCGGCTCCCCCTGTCTGGGGGCCCCGGCCAGGGCGGCGGTGGCCCGAAAGGGCTCTGCCTGGGCAAACAAAATTCGGTTGTTTTCCTCCTCTCCCTCCCGCAGAGGCGTACCCAAAATCTCCGCCAGCTCCCGGCGGGCCGACCGGGTTTTGAGCTCCTCTGCGGCGGGAACCTCCACCCGGAGACGTCCCTCCTTGTCATAGTATACCACCCCGCCGGAGAGATTCATGCTCCGCAGAAACCCGTCCAATTTTTCCTGCCGGGGCAGGTCGGGGGTCAGCCCTGTGGAGAGCTCCGTGGCCGCGCTGCGCATGAACTTGTCCAGCCGGGCATACTGACTGCACAGGGCGGACCGGGTCTGCCAAGTCCGCCGGAGGGCCTGCCGCCGGCGGAGAAAGGCGGTCAGCTGGCGGTTTACCTCCCCCAACAGTTCCGGGAAATGGACACAGCGGGCGCTAAACTGCCCGGAAAAGTCCGTGGCCAATGCCCGGCCCCGTTCCAGAATGGGGCCGGTGGCATCGTTGAATGCCCGCCGCGTGTCTTGGTACTCCTTCTGCCAGCAGGTGGTGCGCAGCACACATTTGGCGCACACCTTGTCCGCCGTACTGGTAAAAATTTCCGCTGGATTCTCCGTATTGGCGCTCTCGGGATGGAGGGTCTCCTGGACCGTATCATACAGGGCATGGAAGGCCGAGGCCATCTCCCCCATTTTACGGGAAATTGCCTGCCGGCTGCTCTCCAGGTCCGGTCCCCGCCCTGCCCCCGGGGCGGCTGGAAGGGCCTGTTCCTTCTTCGGGCGGACGGGCAGCACCAAGAAGACAATGGCCCCCACCACCGCCTCCATGGGCAGGCCCACATGGAGTCCCCCGTCCCAGCTCCACAGCACCGCCACAAAGCAGGTCAGCACGTAGACCAGCGCGGCCACGATCTTTCGGGTTCCCTTACACAGCCCGCAGGCCAGGCCCGCCAGGGCAAAAACCATACTGTAATAGGGCTGTTCTCCAGAGGCCAGGTCCAGGGCCACCCCGGCACAGGCCCCGGCCAGAACCCCTTCCCCCACGCCCTTGCGGGCCGCCAGCATCACCCCCACCGCCGCCAGGAGGCGGCCCATGGAGAAGGTCCCCAAAATTTCCACCCGGGCCAGGGCCATGAGCACCGTGCCCGCCAGCATCATCAGACCGATACTCTGCCTTGGCGTTAAGTTTCTGGGTCCGTCCAGAGCCTCGGGCCACTGGGTGAAAATGATCCGGTAGCCATAGGCCGCCGCCCCCGTGAACAGGACCTCTGTGACAAAGTAAACCAGGTCCTCTCCGTACCAGCCCTCGCCTCCTCGGCAGATGATCCCCGTCAGGGCGCTGAGCACTGCGGCAATGGCAGGCATGAACCAGGCCCGTTTATAAAACTTTGCATCATAAAAGGCGAAAGCCACGGAATATGTCAAAATGGCGGAGGCCGCGTAGCGCATCCCATCGGTCATCCCCTCCAGACAGAGGTACCCCAGGCAGGCCCCGGCCAGGGTGCAAAACCCGCTGATCCCCGACCCGGCCGCCGCCACTGCGGCCACCCCGAAGGGGGAATAGAGCCCAAAGATCTCCGCCCCCGACAGCACAGCCCCCAGGAGGAATCCCACCCCCGCCTCTGCCATGCCCATGAAGGCCCGTCGGGACAGATTGACGGTGTCCCGGCGTGGGAACCGAAGCAGCCGTCCCCCCGCTCTTTCTTTCGTTGCCATGGATGATCCCTCCTGTGTTTGGCGAACCTGTTTTTCTATGCATCGTGTGCCCAGATTATACCCACCGGAGGAAAAAAAGGCTGTCGGACGGTGCATGGGGAAAGATGGGGGCTTTCTCCAGCATTTTCCCTTGTCCCGTCTTCTTCGGCGGCAAGGGGCGGCGTTCTGGAAAAACGGTCAGGCGAAAGTTGAAGGGAAAGGGCAAAGGCTGGCAGGCGATTGTTCCGAGAAAAATAAGGACCCAGGAAGTGTATACACTTCCTGGGTCCTTCGGCACTGGGCATTCACCGGCGCCGCTGAATCTCGTCCAGCAGATGGGCCGCCACCTGATCCTTTCCCATGAGGGGCAGTTCCCGCTCCCCCTCCCGGGTGATGAGGGTGACCACATTGGTCTTGGTCCCAAAGCCCGCGCCGGCCACTTTCAGGTTGTTGGCCACAATCATATCCAGCTTCTTTCGCTCCAGCTTGGCCCGGGAGTTGGCCACCATATCCCGGGTCTCCATGGAAAAGCCGCAGACAAAGAGGCCGGGATGGCGGTGCTCCGCCACCCATCCCAGAATGTCATCGGTGCGCTCCAGGGGGATGGACAAGTCCTGGTCCGACTTTTTCATCTTATCCGAGGCCACCTGGGCCGGCCGGTAGTCCGCCACAGCGGCGGCCTTGATGAGGACATCCGTGGCGGGCAGCAGATCCCGCACCGCCCGGAACATGTCCGCCGCCGTGGTCACCGGACGGGTCTCCACAAAGGGAACCAAGGGCAGGTCCACCGGTCCGGAGACCAGGGTCACCTGCGCCCCCCGGAGCATGGCCTCCCGGGCAATGGCATACCCCATCCGGCCGGAGCTGTGGTTGGTAAGGTAGCGCACCGGGTCCAGGGCCTCCTGGGTGGGGCCGGCCGTCACTGTCACCCGAACCCCGGCCAGGGTCTTCTCCCGGGCCAGTTCCCGGGCAATGTGGTCCAGCAAAACCTCCGGTTCCGGCATCTTCCCACTGCCCACCGCTTGGCAGGCCAAGATGCCGCTGTCCGGGGGGATAATGGAAAAACCGTACTTCTCCAAGGCAGCAAGATTGTCCTGGGTGATGGGGTTTTCCAGCATCGCCGTGTTCATGGCCGGGGCCACCAGTTTTTTGCAGCGGGCCGCCAGAACCACCGTGGTGAGCATGTCATCGGCAATGCCGTGGGCCAGCTTGGCGATGACATCGGCGGTGGCCGGCGCCACCAAAATCAGGTCCGCAGCGGTGGCCAGGGAGACGTGGGCAATGTCATACTGAAAGTCCCGGGCAAAGGTGTCCACCACACACCGGTGGTTGGTCAGGGACTCAAAGGTCAGGGGGGTAATAAACTGAGTGGCGTTCTGGGTCATCACCACATGGACCTCCGCCCCCGCTTTCCGCAGGGCGCTGGCCACGTTGGGCATTTTATAGGCGGCAATGCCGCCGGACACACACAGCAGGACGCACTTTCCTTGCAGATTTTCCATGAATCTCTCGCTCCAATCTCGCCGGCATACCGACGCATCCTTCTTCACATCCCCACAGGGGGAATGGCTCAAGCCATGTCTTTGAGCAGGCCGTGCTTTTCATAGGCTGTTACCCGGGCCACCTGGTTCTTTTCGTCCACAAAAACCACATTGGGGTGGTATCCCCGGGCAACCTCTTCCGGCGTCATGTGGGCATAGGACATGATGATGATTTTGTCCCCCACGCTGACGCACCGGGCAGCAGCCCCGTTGAGGCAGATCATCCCCGAGCCCCGCTCCCCGGCGATGGTGTAAGTCTCAAAGCGGCTGCCATTGTCGATGTCCACAATCTGGACCTTCTCATACTCCAAAATCCCAGCGGCCTCCAGCAGTGCCTGGTCCACGGTGATAGACCCCACGTAATGAAGCTCCGCCTGGAGCACCGTGGCCCGATGGATTTTTCCCTTCAGCATCTCCACCGTCATATCATCTGCCCTCCACAAGAAAATTATCAATGAGACGGGTTTTTCCAATATAGACCGCCAGCGCCACCAGAACCCCTTCCCGGATTTGATCCACCGGCTCCATGGTCTCCCCATCCACAGCGGAGACATAGTCCACTCTGGCCAGGGGCTCTGCGGCAATGTGGTCGGTCATCGCCATCACAATGCTGCGGGCATCGGTCTCCCCGGAGGCCACCAGGTCCTCCCCCAGGGCCACAGCCTGGGAAAGCACCAATGCGGCCCGGCGTTCCTCTTTACTTAAATAGGTATTGCGGGAGGACTTGGCCAGTCCGTCGGGCTCCCGGACAATGGGGCAGCCCACCAGCGTGATTCCATAGGACAGGTCCCGGACCATCCGGCGGAGAATGGCCAGCTGCTGGGCGTCCTTTTGGCCAAAGAACGCCTTGTCCGGGGTGACAATATTGAATAGCTTGGCCACCACGGTGCACACGCCCCGGAAATGGATGGGGCGGGTCTTGCCGCACAGCTGTTTGGGCATCTCAGATAGCATTTCCACATAGGTCGCCGCGTCGGGCGGGTACATCTCCTCCACAGTGGGATGAAACACCAAATGGCAGCCGTGGGCCTCCAGAATAGCGCAGTCCCGGCGGAAATCCCGGGGATAGGCCTCCAGGTCCTCATTGGGGCCAAACTGGGTGGGGTTGACAAAGTCGGACACCACCACCCGGTCGCACTGGCGGACCGCTTCCTCCACCAGGCTGGCATGGCCCTCATGGAGATATCCCATGGTGGGGACCAGCCCCACGGTCAGTCCCTCCTTTTTCCAGGCCGCCACCTGGGCCCGCACCTCAGAACAGGTTGTTGCAATCAGCATGGTCTTCCTCCTCACTGCGTAGAACAGACGGACAGCAGCGGGGCCGACTGGCTCTCGTCCAGTCGGTTCAGCACTTCATCGCCGCAGTCGCTTTTGGCATAGGTCTGGGCCGGGGCGGGAAAAGCACCGCTCTTCACCTGGCTGTCATAGGCCTGAAAGGCCTCCATCATCTGCTGTCCCACCTGGGCAAACGCCTTGACAAACTTTGGCGTCTGTCCTTCGGTGATCCCCAGCATATCCTGGTAGACCAGCACTTGGCCATCACAGCCCCCGCCGGCCCCAATGCCGATGGTGATGATGTCCAGCTTCCGGGAGATCAGCGCGGCCAGCTTAGGGGGAACACACTCCAGAACCACGGCAAAGGCCCCAGCTTCCTGCACCGCCAAGGCATCCTTCAGCAGACGGGCCGCGCCGGCTTCCCCCTTGCCCTGTACCGTAAAGCCCCCAAAAGCGTGGTAGGACTGCGGGGTCATCCCCACATGGGCGCAGACCGGAATGCCGGCGGCGGTGATGGCCCGGATCTGGGGGCAGATCCCTTCGCCGCCCTCCAGCTTCACGCCGTCCACGCCGGTCTCTTTCATCATTCGGCCGGCATTGGCCAGGGCCTGCTCCGGGGAGACCTGGTAACTCATAAAGGGCATGTCCAAAACCACAAAGGCATTCCGGCATCCCCGGGCCACGCTGCGGCCATAGAGGATCATCTCCTCCAGGGTTACCGGCAGGGTGTCGGAATAGCCCTGCATGGTCATCCCCAGGCTGTCCCCCACCAGGATCATGTTGATGCCCGCCTGGTCCATCAGCCGGGCGGTGGAATAGTCGTAGCAGGTGAGCTGGGAGATTTTTTCCCCCCGGGCTTTCATGGCTGCTAAGGTGACAACATTGTTCTGTTTCATCGGTTCGATCCTTCCTTTAGTATCTCGTTCATAGACTCCGCGTCAATGTCCGGGTGCTTGTTTCGTGCCAGCTCCACCAGCATGCGGGAGGCCCCCCGATAAACCTGCCGGGCATCCTCCCCGGTCAGGCAGGCCAAATGCTTGGCCACCGTGGCCGTATCCCCCCGCTCCACAGGCCCTGTCAGGGCCTGCTGGGGACCCACCTGGAGAAGATGGGCCAGATTGGCTCTCATCAGGGGGGCCAATGCGTCCAGCGCCTCCCGCTGGGAGAACCCGCAGCCCCGCAACAGTGCCACACTCTCCTGAACCAGGGCACACATCAGGTTGCTGGCCACGGTGCAGGCGGCATGGTAGGCCTCTTTTCCCCGGCTGGGGAGAATCCGCACCCTGGCCCCCAGAGAAGCCAGCCGCTCCGCCCACCAGTCCAGGTGGGGGCCATGGCCCTCCAGGCAGAAAAAAGCACCCGGTAATTCCCGCCAGGCGACGGTCTTGTCGCAGAGGGGGAACAACGGGTGGATCGAATAGTGACCGGCGCCTGTCTCCTCCACCCCGGGAAAGGCTTCCCGGGCGGTCAGTGCGCCGCTGCAATGACAAATCTGTTTTCCTGCCAGGTCAAATTCCCTCAGCTGTGCAAACACTGAGGCAATCGCTCCATCCGGAACGGTCAAAAATAACGCGTCACTCGCCCGAACCAACGACTCCAAAGATTCGTATTGCTTCGTGCCAGTCCATGCCGCCGCTTCCTGGGCCGACCCTCGGTGCCTGCTGTAATAGCCGGTCACTGGGAGGCCACCCTGGACAAAAAACTGCCCCAGGGAGAAGCCAACTTTTCCCGCTCCAATGAATCCAATCTTCATCCGATCACCTTGCCTTTCCACAGGTCAGGGTGACGCGATGGGTCCCGTGCCGGAGCAGCGGACCCGCAGGGAATATGCCGGTACAGTTTCCTATTCGGAATACCATCCGTTTGCCGCCCGGCCCTTCAAAAGCGATTGGGGGCCGGCCAACGCGGCTATTGTATCATTCGACCCGGCAAATGTAAAGGTTTCTTTCTTCCAAACCGCTGCACCGACTGCACAACATTCCAGGGGCGTTTTCAGGCAGATTCGACAAAAAACGGGACAGCCGGCTTACTGCCGGCCATCCCGCTGGGCATCCTTATGGTTCTCGTGCCGCCTGGTCCCTCTGAAACAAGCGCTGGGCAAAACCCACTAAGTCCTTGGCGCTGTCATGCCGGAGAAACTTTGGGTCCAAGTCGCCCAGACGCACTCGGTCCAGGTTGTCCGCATCCTTCAGAAGACGGGTCAGCGCCATGGCGCGGGGCAGGTCCCGCGGCTGGAACGAGGCCACAATGGACGCCATCTCCCGGTCCGGACGGGAATGGGCGGTCACCGCCGCCTGCAGCTCCACTAGGGCCTCCCCCGTCTGGCCTGTCAGCGCCGCCAGACGGAGGGCGGACCGAGCCCCATGGTAGATATCATATCCGTCAAAGGTCCTTCCCACATCGTGATAGCTGGCCGCCCGGAACACCTGCCGGACCATCTCCTCCGGCGCACCCTCCTTCCAGCAGAGCAGCGCCGCCAGGAGAAGAACCCGGTGAATGTGGCCGGGGCCATGCACCTGGCTGTGAAACAAGGCCTCCTCCTGCAAGGTCTCATAGGCCTGCCAGAGCACAGGTGCATACTGCCACTGCCTCAGCCCCTGGAGCAGGGCCTGGTCCTCCCCCCAGTTTCCCTGGGCCAACAGGTCCCGGATCGGATTTTCTTTCATGCCGCCTTCCCCCTTTGGCTTACTTCGTGTCTGTATTATCTTCCCCGGAAAACCCGTTTGTCAACGGCGTGCCGAAAATTTTTTCTTCCCTCCTCCCCCAGAGACCCTCGGAGCAACGCCGCCCCGCCATAGCGCAGGCAGCGGTGGAGCCGGGCTTCTCCCCGCTTTATGGTGCGGGACACCGTACTCCGGTCCACCCCCAGCGCCGCTCCAATCTCCCGCATGGTAAGCCCCTGGTTATAGTATAAAAACAGGACCTGCTTCTGGCGCTCCGTCACCTCCTCCCGAAGCGCCTGGGCCAGATTCCGGCGCAGCTGCTGGAGCTGGCTGCCGTTGTCCTCGGCCATCAGGCGGGTGTACACCGCCAGGTCCCGTTCGTTTTCCCGTCCTCTCCTATAACGTATACTTTTCATTGCGGTGGTACCCCCTTTCATAGTAACGCTCCAGCAAAACCGCCTGATCCCGGGTCTCCCGCCAGAGGACCTCCAGCGTCCAGATTCTTCCCTCCAGATTGGCCCGCTCCGCCGGGTCCTCCGTCTGTTCCCACGCCTTCTCCAGCTCCTGCATCCGTCCCCGGAGCGCCTGGGCCTGGGCCCGGTACTCCACGGACATCTCCCGCAATGTCATAGCATCCTCCTCTCTCTTACGCGCCCGCCGCCGGCACGCCAGGCACCGGCCTTCCTCCAGCGGCAGATCCTCCTGATATTGTTCCTGTCCGCATACGGGGCAGATTGCCCAGGGGAAATCCCGCTGCTTGTCCCGAAAGGGAAACCCACTCTGCCTTCTCCTCAGCTTCCATGTCCTCCTTCCCCACCTGCCTCCGGTTTCACTCCACAAAAAATCCCTTCTTTTTTCAAAAAACTATTGACAAAACAGCTGCCATCTGTTAGACTAATCCTCGCTGCGGATGAGTACCTATGCTGGTGTAGCTCAGTTGGTAGAGCAGCTGATTTGTAATCAGCAGGTCGGGGGTTCGAGTCCGTCCACCAGCTCCAATTTCATATGGAGGAGTTCCCGAGTGGCCAAAGGGGGCAGACTGTAAATCTGTTGTCGACGACTTCGATGGTTCGAATCCATCCTCCTCCACCACAAGAAAGTGATCGATTTTATAATCGGTCACTTTTTCATTTCTTTCCTTTTCCTGGAGTTCATGTCCTTATGTCAAAATTTGTAAAACGCTGTATTGGGTTTGTTCAGAAAGAAACGATTCTGTGTATCGCAATTGCATTAGCTCTCATCTTCTCCATAATTGTCCCTCCCAATCTTTCTTACATTGCCTATGTTGATTGGGACACACTATTTCTTTTGTTTAGCCTGATGGCAGTTACCAAAGGATTTCAAAAAGCCGGATTGTTTCTCTACCTTGGGAATCACTTAATCAAGAGAGCCACTACCTCCCGGAAAATGCTATTCTCTCTCGTTTTTTTACCTTTTATCTCCAGCATGGTAATTACAAACGATGTTTCCTTACTTATTTTTGTTCCTTTCGGTCTCACCGTGCTGCAAATGGCAAATCAAGAATCCCTCATAGTCCCTCTGGTCGTCATGCAAACCGTCGCTGCAAATTTAGGTAGTATGCTAACCCCGATGGGAAACCCCCAGAATCTATACCTGTATACCAAGTTTAACCTTCATTTTGGACAACTCTGCCAACTCATGCTTCCCTATGTCTTACTATCCGCGCTCTGCTTGACGCTTCTCATCCTTTTCCGAAGGTCCACCTCCGTTCCGATGTCTTTCTCCCCAGCAAAGCCACCGGACCCAAAGTGCTTTCTATGTTCCTCCGTCGGCTTCTCCCTATGTCTTTTAGGGATTTTTCAAACCATCCCTCCTATTCTCATCGCCCTTTGCATTTTTATTTTTCTTTTTTTCACAGACAAAAGTGTACTGGCTGACCTTGACTATTCCCTTCTGGGAACATTTTTTGCTCTTTTTATTTTCATTGGAAACCTCGGATGCATTGGTGACTTCCAGACTTTCCTTGCCTCCCTCCTTACAAATCACGTGGCACCGGTGGCTATGTTGACCAGTCAAGTGATCAGCAATGTACCAACCGCTCTATTACTATCCGGGTTTACTTCCCAATGGCAAGCACTGATGATCGGATGTAACTTAGGGGGACTTGGTTCTCTCATCGCCTCAATGGCCAGCCTCATTTCCTACAAGGTTGTTGCCAAAGAATACCCCGACCAGCGGAAGAAATATCTTCTTTGCTTTACGGTATGTAATCTCTGCTTAGGCGGACTGCTCCTGCTTGCCTGCTTTCTCATGAATCATCTCCATTTGCTCTAAACAGTTTCCTTTATTTTGCCCCAATTAGAACGTATGTTCTATTCAGAATATAGCATTTTTGTCCTTGCTCTGTCAACGTTCCCATCTGGGCAGTCAGAAACGCCACTCCTTTTTTATGGACAAGTGTACGTCTTAAAAACGTGCTTTTAAGAAAAAACCAAGGGTTTTCTCGTCCTTTCACATTGATTTTTCTCCGCGCCTTTGCCATAATGGAGGAAAAGAAAGCGACAAAAAGGAGGGTTTGCCATGAAGCAACTGATCATTTCCCTGGGCCGACAGGTGGGCAGCGGCGGTCATAAGATCGCGGAGGCTCTGGCGGAGCGGTTCTCCCTGCCGCTGTACGACAAAAATCTCATTGCCGAGCTGGCGGCCCAGCGGGAGCTGGACCCGGAGACGCTGCGAAAGTATGAAGAGGCGCCCCGGCATCCCTACCTTTCCCGGAGTATCCGGGGCCTCAGCAACTCCGCCGAGGCGGGACTGGCTGGCATGCAGTTTCTCTTCCTGCGGGAAAAGGCGGCCAAAGGGGACTCCTTTGTCGTCTTAGGTCGGTGCTCGGGGTACATTCTGCGGGAGTTTCCCGGGCTGATCTCTCTGTTCGTCCGGGGGGACCTGGCAGACCGGGTGGCCAGCATCCAGCAGGCCCATCACCTGACCCAGGACGAGGCGCTGGAGTTTATCCGCAAGGGAGATAAGCGCCGCGCCGCCTACCACAACGAACACTGTCCCACCCAGTGGGGACATGGGGACACCTATGACCTCACCATCAACTCCTCCCGCCTGGGGCTCTCCGGCACCACGGATTTTCTGGAGGACTACATCCGCCGCCGGATCGCGGCAGAACCATGACAAGACAAAAAACGGCCAGACCGTGGAATTTACCACAGTCTGGCCGTTTTCCTTTCTGTGTCAGCGGTGCTGCAAATAGTCCTTCAGGAAAAGGATGGCCTTTCGGTAGCCCTCCAGCCCCAATCCCATGTAGGTCTGTACGCAGGCCATGCCAGCGTAGGAAACCTGGCGGAAGTCCTCCCGCTGGGAGACATCGGAGATGTGCACCTCCACCGCGGGCAGGTTCACCGCCTTCAGCGCGTCCAAAATCGCCACACTGGTGTGGGTATAGGCGGCGGGATTGATTACAATGCCGTCGGCAGTCCCCAGAGCCGCCTGAATCCGGTCCACAATGGCCCCCTCGTGGTTGGACTGGAATACCTCCACCTCCATCCCCTCCTGGGCACAGGTCTCCTCCACCAGGGCCACCAGGGCGGCGTAGTCCTGTTTCCCATAGAGGTCCGGTTCCCGGACCCCCAGCAGATTCAGGTTGGGGCCGTTAATCACTAAAATGTTCATAGGCTTCCTCCACGGTCTGGGCCACAGTCTCCGCCGGGCCGTCGTTGGCCACGGTGATGTCCGCGAACCGCCGGTACATGGGCAGACGGATGGTATACATATCCTGGAGGCTCCCCCGCAGGGACAGGGGGCGGCCCTTTTTGGGCAGCTTGGACAGCTCCCGCTCCAGGAAGATGATGGCGCCGTTCTGGTGAAGATGGGGATAGTTCTCCGGCCGGGTCACACAACCGCCGCCCGTGGCGATCACCAGTCCCGACGCCTTCCCCAGCTGGGTGAGCAGGGCGGTCTCCTGGGCCCGGAAAGCCTCCTCCCCATAGTGGGTGATGTACTCGCCCACCGGCATCTCCAAAATTCTTTCCAGCTCCTGGTCACAGTCCACAAACGGCCGGTCCAGGCGCTGGGCCAGCGCCTGCCCCACGGTGCTCTTCCCACAGCCGGGCATACCAATCAGGATTCGGTTCTCCTTCCGGCGGCTCAGGGCGTGGTAGGCCTCCTTGGCGCGGATGGCGGGGATGACCTCTCCCGTAAAAATCTGGGCGGCGCACCGGGCCTGTTCCGCCAGCATATACAGCCCGCCCAGACAGGGAATCCCCAATGCCTCCGCCTGCTGGAGCAGCGCGGTGCGGGCGGGGTTGTAGATCAGGTCCAGAACCCCCTCGCACTGGGGAAATTCCCGCAGGTCCACAGGGGACGCGGCGGTGTTGGGATACATGCCCACAGGGGTGGTATTGACCAGGATGGAGGCGTCCCGATGCCGGTCCAGGTTGGTATAGTTGTCCTCGCCGGTGCGGGAGATCACCACGATCTCCCCAGCCCCCAGCTTTCGCAGGACATACTGAACCGACAGGCTGGCCCCGCCGGAGCCCAGCACCAGGCACTTCCGGCCCAGAATCCGCATCCGGCTCTTCCAGACCATGCCCTCAAACCCGGCCGCGTCGGTGTTGTCCCCCAGCAAAGACCCGTCCAGCTGCTTGACCACGGTGTTCACACTGCCGATGGCCGCGGCGGCCTCGGTGAGATCGTCGCAGATGGCCAGCATGGTGGTCTTATAAGGGATGGTCACGTTCAAGCCCTGAAAATCCCGGGCCCGGATAAAATCGCCCAGTTGGTCCGGGGGGACCTCAAAGAGTTCATAGTCATAGTTCCCAAAAAAGGCATGCAGCTCCGGGGAATAGCTATGCCCCAGCTTCTCTCCCAACAATCCGCATCGCATTAAATCACCTCACTGTAGCTTCCCAGGTACTGGAACTCCTCACAGACCGCGGACAGGTCGTCCACCATGCGGATAAACTCGTCGGAATAGACCGAGGTCTCCAGGTCAAAGTAGAACATGAACTCAAACTCCCGGTCAGGCAGGGGGCGGCTCTCCAGCTTGATGAGGTTCAGCCCCAGGGCATAGAACCGCGCCAGAATCTGGTACAGGGAACCGGGCCGGTGGGGCAGCACCACCATGAGGGAGGTCTTGTCCGCGCCGGGATAGATCTCCAGCTTTTTGGAGATGCAGATAAAGCGGGTGTAGTTGTTGCTCCGGTCCTGGATGTCCGCGGCCAGGCGCTCGAGCCCATAGAGGGCCACACAGCTGTGGGAGGCGATGGCGGCCACATCCTTTCGGTCCGACTGGGCCACAGCCTCCGCCGCGGCGGCGGTATTCTCACAGGGGGTGATCTTCACATCCTTACCCAGCTTTTCCAGATAGGCCGAGCACTGGCTGATGGCCTGGGGGTGGGAGAAGATCTCCTTGATGTCCTCCAGCTTGGTGCCCTTCTTGGCCACCAGGTTATGGTCAATTTTCAGGCGGGTAGAGCGGACAATTTTGAAGCTGCTGTGGCGGAGCATCAGATCATAAATCTGCTTGACGGAGCCCGCGGTGCTGTTTTCCAAGGGAAGCACCCCATAGTCACAGAACCCGTTCTCAATGGCACTAAACACACTCTCGAAGCTGCCGAAATACATCACCTGGGGGTGCTTGAAGAGTTTTTCACAGGCCAGCTGGGAGTAGGCACCCTCCACCCCCTGGCAGGCCACCGTGGCGGAAGGAGGGAAGAGGTTGGGGGTGGATGCCATGGCCCCCTCAATCTCCTTGCGCAGGGCGGAGGGCTGGGGATTCATGGCGTTCTGATAGCCCCGGCTGATCTCAAAGAGCATGGACCACAGGGCATAGCCGTACTGCGCCAGCTCCGGGGGCAGCTTGGAGGCGATGTCCGCCAGCTTGGCCCGTTCCCGGGCAGGGTCCAGGGTGGGCAGTCCCTGCTCCTTCTTGGCCTGGCTCACCCGGGCCACCACGTCCATCCGCTGGGCAAAGGCGTTGACCAGGGTGTCGTCAATGGCATCAATTTCTGTTCTCAGTTCCTCTAAGTTCATAACAGTTCACTCCTTCTCTGCTGCTCCAACAGCGCGTCACAGACGGCGATGGCCGCCGCCGCCTCCACACAGGGCACAGCCCGTGGGACAATGCAGGGATCATGGCGTCCGTGTATCTCTAAGGTGGTATTTTCTCCCCGGGACAGACTGACGCTGTCCTGGGGCTGTGCAATGGAAGGGGTCGGCTTTACCGCCACCCGGAATACCAGAGGCATACCGTTGGTGATGCCGCCCAGAATCCCCCCCGCGTGGTTGGTCCGGGTTTTTACCTGTCCCCCGTCCATGTAAAATGGGTCGTTGTTCTGGCTGCCACGCAGGGCCGCCACGCCAAAGCCCGCGCCAAATTCCACGCCCTTGACCGCGGGAATGGCGAAGGCCAGCCGGGCAATGCGGTTTTCCATTCCGTCCAGCATGGGGTCCCCCAGACCGGCAGGCAGACCCACCACGCCGCACTCAATGATCCCGCCCAGAGAGTCCCGGTCGGCCTTGGCCGTGGCAATGGCCGCCTGCATCCGCGCCCCCGCCTCCGGGGCAAGGACGGAAAACCGCGTCCTGCCGGGGGCCAGCAGGTCCTCCCGGGAGAGGGCCACCGGATCGTAGGCCCGGTCCCAAATTCCTCCGATGGCGGCGATGTGGGCCCCCACCCAGATGCCCCGACGGGCCAACATCTGCTTACAGATCCCGCCGGCGATACACAGGGGGGCGGTGAGCCGGCCGGAGAAATGCCCCCCGCCCGCCACATCCTGAAAGCCCCCGTATTTCACCTGGGCGGTATAGTCGGCATGTCCCGGCCGGGGAATGTCCCGGAGATCAGCATAGTCCCCAGAGCGGGTATTGGTATTGCGAATGACCGCCGTCAGCGGGGCGCCGCAGGTTCTCCCCTGGCTGAGCCCCGACAGAAACTCCGGCTGGTCCCCCTCCTTCCGAGGGGTGGACCAGTCCCCCGTCCCAGGGGCCCGGCGGTTCAGAAAGACCTGGAGCTCCTCCAGGTCCACCGGCTCTCCCGCCGGCAGGCCGTCCACCGTCACCCCGATGGCCGGGGCGTGGGACTGACCAAAGATGGAAACGGTCAGCTGACCGTGATAAATACTGCTCATCGCGCTATCCTCATTATGAAATATCCCAGGCGGTCCGTCAAGGCCCAACGGGCGTTTCCTCCACCTGCTTTCCCAGGGACCGGAGCTCCGCCCAAAACGTCGGGTAGGATTTCTCCACCGCCTGGGCACCGGTGATGGTGACAGGACCGGTACAGGCCCCTGACGCCACCGCCGCCGCCATGGCGATGCGGTGGTCGCCTGCGGCGTCCACCTGTCCCCCGGACAGGTGGGACCTTCCCCGAATGAGAAGTCCATCCGCCGTCTCCTCCACCTGCCCGCCCAAGCCGCTGAGCATCCGCGCTGTGGTCTCCAGCCGGTCCGACTCCTTCAGCCGCAGCCGGGCGGCCCCGGTGATCTCCGTGACGCCGGGGGTGGCAGCTGCCACCGCAGCCAAAACGGGAACCAGATCCGGAATATCGCGGGCATCCATCCTCGTGGGAACCCGGGATCCTGGCCGCACAGTCACCCGGTCGGCGGCGGTGCGGACCTGTCCCCCCATTGCCGCCAGCACCCGGCAGACCGCCCTGTCCCCCTGGAGGGAATCCAGGTCCATTCCGGTGACGGTGACGCCCTCTCCCCCCAGCATGCCCAGGCAGAGCCAGGGAGCCGCGTTGGACCAGTCCCCCTCCACCTGTACCACGCCGGGGCTGGCATACCCCTGGGAAGCAATCGTCCAGCCCTCCTCCTGCTCTCTGGGCGTCAGGCCAAAGGTCGCCAGGGCCCGGAGGGTCAGCTGGAGATAGCTGGCCGACTCCCGCGCGCCCTCCACCACCAACCGGCTACCATCCGGCAGCAGGGGCAGGGCAAAGAGCATCCCGGAGATAAACTGGGAGGAGACATCTCCCGGCAGATGGTACTCCCCTGGGCGAAGCTGGCCGGAGATGGTCAGACGCTTCTCCTCCTCCCACAGGGTCACGGCACAGCCGCCTTTCCGCAGCTGCTCCACCAGGGGCCCCAGGGGGCGCTGGGCCAAGCGGCCCGCCATTCGCACCGTGGCCTCGGCCCCCAGGGCCCCTGCCACCGGCAGGAGAAAGCGCAGGGTGGACCCGCTCTCTCCACAGTCCAGCAGGCAGGTTCCCACCGGTTTTGTCCGGTCCAATGGGATCACCTCATAGCCCTCCCCCTGGCGCCGGAGCTGTGCCCCCAGCCCTTCCAGGCACCGGACCGTGGCCGCAATATCCTGGGAGAGCTGGGGGCAGATCACCCGGGTGGGCCGGTCTGCCAGGGCCGCGCAGATCAGAAGGCGGTGGGCCGCCGACTTGGAGGGAATGGCGGCTACGGTCCCCGCAGCCGCTCCCGGCTGTATGGTGACGTTCACAGGCCCAGCCCCCTTTCTATCCACGCCGGCAGCTCTGACACGGGAATCCGCACCAGCTGGCTGGCGCCCCAGGCAATGGGTACCACCAGAGAAATGGTGTTTCCGGACCGCTTTTTGTCCGACAGGGTCTTCTCATACAGCGCCTGGGCCGAATAGGCGGCGGCGTCCGGCAGGCCATACCGCTCCAGCAGCCGCCGCAGGCGGGGCAGCACCTCGGCGGGGCACCTGCCAAAGGCGACTGCCGCCCGGGTGACCAGGGTCATGCCAATGGCCACCGCCCGGCCATGGGAAGCCGTGTATCCGCTGCAAGCCTCCACCCCATGGCCCAGGGTGTGGCCCAGGTTGAGCAGCTGCCGGGCGCCGGTGTCAAACTCGTCCTGCTCCACCAGGTCCCGTTTCTGGGCCACGCACCGGGCCGCCAGCTCCTCCGGGTCGGCCCGGAAATCGACTGTCTCCAGCCGCGCCAGCAGGGCCGGGTCTCCAATCATGCCGTATTTAATCACCTCGGCGCACCCATCCGAGAAAACTTCTGCCGGGAGAGTGTCCAAGGTGTCCAAGTCACACAGCACCGCCTGGGGCTGGTAAAACGCCCCCGCTAAGTTCTTGCCGTTGGTCAGATCAATGGCGGTCTTTCCCCCCACAGAGGAGTCCACCGCCGCCAAGAGGGTGGTGGGCAGCTGAAGAAATCCAATCCCCCGCAGAAAGGTGGCGGCGGCAAACCCGGCCAGGTCCCCCACCACGCCGCCCCCCAGGGCAATCAGGCCGTCGGCCCGGGTGAGGCGCCGTGCCGCCAAAAACTCCAGCAGTTTGAGATAGGTTCCTCCGTTTTTCTGGTCCTCCCCCGCGGGAAAGACAAAGGAATGGACCCGAAAACCCGCCCGCTCCAGGCTGTCCTTCACCCGATTCAGGTAGAGGGGCGCCACCGTAGAATCAGAGACGACAGCGGCGGACCGACCCTTCCACTGTCCGGCGGCCTGCCGTCCCACAGTGTCCAGCAGCCCCCGCCCGATGGTAACCTCGTAGGGCCGGGAAGCCCTTACCGTGACGGTGGTCATGTCCCGTCCACCTCCTCCTTGATTCTCCGGCCCTCCTCCAACAGCTGGCAGAGGGCGGCAAAGTCATCCTCCTGGATGGCCTCCCGATACTGTTCCAGAGACCGGATCAGCGTATCCAGCTCGAAAAGCAGATTCTCCCGGTTCTCCAGAAAGAGCTCAGCCCACATCGCCGGGTTCAGCCAGGCCACCCGGGTGAGGTCCTTGTAGCTGCCGGCGGAGAATCCGTCGTGGTTGCGGGCTGTGGGGCTCTTGATATAGGCGTTGGAGATCACGTGGGCCATCTGGGAGGTGAAGGCGATCCGCTTGTCATGCTCCTGGGCCGTGGTAATGGAAATCCGCCCAAAGCCCACAGGAGCCAGCAGCTTTTTCGCCTCGTCCAGCAGCCGGATGTCATCAAATCGGGGGGGCACGATGACCATCGGGGCCCCGTCAAAGAGGTCCGCCCGGCTGTACTTAAAGCCGGAGAAATGGGTGCCCGCCATGGGGTGTCCCCCCAGGAAGCGGAACCCATACCGCTCCGCCAGGGGAAACACGCCGGCACACACCTTCTCCTTGGTCCCCGCGCAGTCAATCACCATGGTGTGCTTCGACAGCAGCGGCGCCAGACGGGTCATGTGTTCCACCACCGCCTCAGGGTAGGTGGCCAGCAGCAGCAAGTCCAGTTCTCCCAGACGCTCATCGGTCAAGGGTCCGTGGATGGCCTGGGCGATCTGGGCAAACTCCACGATGGTACTGTCCGTGTCCCAACCCAGGACGGTGTTTCCCTCCTCCCGGCAGAAGGCCTTGGCCAGGGAGCCTCCAATGAGCCCCAGGCCGATGATGCCGACGGTCATCCCTCCATCGCCTCCCGAATCCGGAAAATCTTTCCGGCGGTGTGGGCGAACTGCTCCGGGGTCAGGGACTGGGCGCCGTCGCACAGGGCATGGGGAGGATCGTTGTGGACCTCAATCATAATGCCGTCGGCGCCGGCGGCGGCGGCGGCCATGGCCATGGGTTCCACCAGGTGGGCATGGCCGGTGGCGTGGCTGGGGTCCACCACCACTGGCAGGTGGGTCAGCCCCTTGAGCACCGGCACCACCGACAGGTCCAGGGTGTTGCGGGTGTAGGTGGACTCATAGGTCCGAATGCCCCGCTCGCAGAGAATGACCTTTTCGTTGCCGCTGGCCATGATGTACTCCGCGCTCATCAGCAGCTCCTTAATGGTGCCCGCCAGGCCCCGCTTGAGAAGGATGGGCTTGTCCGTTTTGCCCAGCTCCTTGAGCATATCAAAGTTTTGGGTGTTCCGGGCGCCCACCTGGATCACATCCACCTGCTCAAACAGGGGCAGGTTCCGGATATCCATGAGCTCTGTGACAATGGGCAGCCCCGTGGCCTTTTTGGCCTCCAGCAGCAGGCGGATGCCCTCCTCTCCCAGCCCCTGGAAGTCATAGGGCGAGGTCCGGGGCTTGAACGCGCCCCCCCGCAGGAAGGCGGCCCCGGCCTTTTTGACCTGCTGGGCCACATAGGTGATCTGCTCCTCCGTCTCCACCGAGCAGGGGCCGGCGATGAGGGCAAAATGGCCCCCGCCGATGGCCGCGGGCCCCGCCTGAATGACAGAGTCCTCCGGGTGGAACTTCCGGTTGACCGCCTTGAAGGGGTCGGAGACCCGGGTCACCGACTCCACAATGTCCAGGCTCTGGATCATCTCCATATCCACCTTGGCGGTGTTGCCGATGAGCCCCAAAACCGTCTGGTACTCCCCCTGGGAGACATGGACCCCTAAATTCTGCTCCTCCAGCCAGTGGATGAGATGCTGGGTGCGTTCCGGTGACGCGCCGGGCTTTAAGACTGCAATCATGGTTCTGTTACTCCTTTCCTATCCGCCGCTGGGCTCCGCTCCCGGCAGCGGCTCTGAACAACAAAAACGCCACACAGAACGGAATCTGTGTGGCGTGTCGTGATCTTCTCAAACAGAAGGACCCATCAATTTTCTCCAGCACAAATTGCCATTACCCTATTCCCTTGGAGGTCATAAAGTAATAGTAGGTAAAGGCGAATGCGCTGTTCATGCTGATGGTCTGGTGTTTCATAGCAAACCATTCCTTCCTTCATGTTGGCGTTATTCTACCACGCTTTTCCCCACCCGTCAAGAGGGAATTGAACCGGGACCGTTGCCAGGGGCCCACCGCCAGAGGAACTGACGGTTGATCTTCCACGGCTCGTTTCCTCTTGGTGTTTGATGATCTGGTCGCCTTTTCCCGTCTGATTTTTTCAGGAAAGATATTGTTTCTACCATACTGAATTTTTATTAACTTTGATATTGCTTATGATCTTTTCTCAAAATTGAAACGGTTGGGAAATCTATTTTAGAGCTTTCTCACCCTGATTGCCCGCCAGAAAAGTGGGGAGAGATGCCACCGACAGCGCATTTATGCGCCTGTTTATCTTGCCGATGATTGGCTCAGCTGCCTTTGCCATCTCCCCGACAAATCAGAAGTTGCCTTTTAGAGGTAAGAAGCAATTTCAACAAGATTTCCGTCTGGGTCATACACATAGATACTCTTCATTTCACCTTGTGCTCCTTCAGTTTTTATAATACCTGCAATCACCTCTACCCCGTTCCTTTCCATTTCTTTTTTCACTTGATTGATGTCATCATTTGTAATCAGACAAAAATCAGCACAACCTCTTTCAGCATGTTTTGCCGTCGGCTGAAATTCGCCTACATACGTATGAATGTTAATCTTTTGATTCCCAAAGTGAAGCGTATGCTGATCGTTCTCTTCCCTTTGAATTTTATGTTCCATTCCGAGAATGTCAACATAAAAGTGCAAACATTGGCACAAATTTTTTGTGGTAATTACAAAATGATCTATTCTATTTAAAGTCATTTCCTTTCCTCCAAATTCCGATTTGCCATTGACTTCATTGTAGCATAGCGATGTTATAAAGTCCAAGAAAATACGTGTACCTGTGGACAATAGGAAAAGCCTTGTATTTTAAGCGATTACAAGCGCAAAACAGGGCAGATCACAGAATCCCCCAAAATCCACTTCTCATGGTCCATGTCACCCTTGCGCCCCCTGTGTGGCCAAGGTATAATGAAGTGACAGATGAAATCCTGCCAAACCGCAACCTGTGTCGTCCCTTGTAGGAGGTGTTTGACATGAAAAAATTTTTTCTTTTTGTCTGCCTCGCCCTCGTCATTGCCGTGATCCTTTTCTTCTCTATTCCAGTCCCCATCGTATCCCATCCAGATTCTTCAAAAATTGAATGGATCATGGTAAACCCCGATTTTGGCAATCCCGACAGCATTCCCCTTGATATCTCCATCAGCGACGACGTTGAACAGGAGATATTAGAGTACCTGCATCAGTGCACGATGCGCCGGAAGCCATTCTCTGATAAGCACCAGTTTTCCTTATCAAGAGTTGCAATTTATTTCAGTATTGGAGACTCCCAAAATGAATCTCTATACTGTACCCTTGGTACATCAGACATCAATCGTTGCAGCCGCGGTTATGACTCCACTTGGTATTCCATCGCCTCTCCCAGTCCTGAGACCATCCTGTCGGACTTACGCCGTATACTTTCCAACCAATGACGCGCCGGATCACCGTACAGAAAAACAGCGTTTCGCTTTCTCCGCGAAACGCTGTTTTTTTGCTCTGCCTTGCCTTAGGTCATCTTTTCCTGCTTGACCTTCTTGTCAATGACGTGCCGGGAGGCCAGCTCCCGTCCCACATCCTCCAGGGAGATGCCCAGCTGGAGCATGAGGACCATCACGTGGTAGGCCAGGTCGGCAATCTCATAGACGGTCTCCTTTTTGTCCTCCGCCTTGCCGGCGATGATGACCTCGGTGGCCTCCTCCCCCACCTTTTTCAGGATTTTGTCCAGTCCCTTGTCAAAAAGGTAGGAGGTGTAGGACCCCTCTTGGGGCTGGTCCTTTCGGCCCTGGAGCAGTTCCATCAGGGCCGGAAGGGAGAAGGCGGTGTTCTCCTGGCTCGCAAAGAGGGGGTTGTGGAAGCAGGACTCCGCCCCGGTATGGCAGGCGGGCCCCTCCTTGTTCACCCGGATCACCAGGGCGTCACAGTCACAGTCGGCGGTGATGTCGATGATGTGCTGCACCGCCCCGGAGGTCTCCCCCTTCCGCCACAGTTCCTGGCGGGAGCGGCTCCAGAAGCAGGTCCGCTCCTCCCGGATGGAAATGGCCAGGCTCTCCCGGTTCATATAGGCCAGGGTGAGCACCTGGCCGCTGGTCCCATCCACCACAATGGCGGGGATGAGGCCCTTCTCGTCAAACTTCAGTTTCTCCATGTCAATCATGGTGGTTCCTCCCAATCTTATCGCACCGAAATCCCCGCCTGCCGCAGCTGGGCCTTCAGGTGGGGAATGGCAATCTCTCCAAAATGGAACACCGAGGCCGCCAGGCCCGCGTCCACCCCGGGCAGGGTCTGGAAGAGCCGGACAAAGTCCTCCGCCCGCCCCGCGCCGCCGGAGGCAATGACGGGTACCTTCACCGCCTGGCACACCGCGGCCAGCATCTCCAGGTCAAACCCTCCCTTGACTCCGTCGGTGTCAATGGAGTTGACCACCACCTCCCCGGCCCCCAGGTCCACACAGTGTTTGATCCAGCCGATGGCCTCCATCCCCGTGTCATCCCGGCCCCCCCGGCCAAAGACCCGGAACTGGCCATCCACCCGCTTCACATCGGCGGAGAGGACCACGCACTGACTGCCGTACCGCAGGGCCGCCTGACGGATCAGGTCCGGGTTGCGGATGGCCCCGGAGTTGACGCTGACCTTGTCCGCCCCGCACTTGAGCACCCGGTCAAAATCCTCCAGGGTATTGATGCCGCCCCCCACGGTGAGGGGAATGAACACCCGGCTGGCCGTCCGGCGCAGAATGTCGGGAAACAGGCCCCGCCCCTCGGCGGAGGCGGTGATGTCGTAAAAAACCAACTCATCCGCCCCGCTCCGGGTGTAGTATTCCGCCAGCTCCACCGGAGAACTCACATCCTGGAGCCCCGCGAAGTTGACCCCCTTGACCACCCGGCCGTCCTTCACGTCCAGGCAGGGGATGATGCGCTTGGTGATCATGGTTCTCCTCCTTCCCCCAGGGCAATGGCCTGGGCCAGGTCGATGGCGCCGGTATAGTAGGCCTTGCCGATGATGGCCCCGGCGGCCCCCGCCTCCTTCAGCGCCCGGATATCCTCCAGACTGGACACCCCCCCAGAGGCGATGATGTCCATGGAATAGCGGCTGGCCAGGGTGCGATAGAGCGCCAGATTGGCCCCCCTCATCGCCCCGTCCCGGGAGATGTCCGTGCAGATCACCGTCCGCACCCCCAGGGCCTGCATACGGTCAAAAAACGTCTCCCAGCTGTCCTGGCTGGTCTCCAGCCAGCCCTTGATGGCCACTTTGCCGTCCTTCAGGTCGGCGCCCACGGCGATTTTCTCCCCATATTGGGCCACTGCCTGGGCGGTGAACGCCGGGTCGGTGACCGCGGCGGTGCCCAAAATCACCCGGCTGGCCCCGGCCTCCAGGTAGCGCCGGACGGTGTCCATGGTGCGAATGCCGCCCCCCACCTCAATCAACAAATTGGTTTGGGCGGCGATGCGCTGGATGACAGGCAGGTTGGTGGTCCGGCCGGTTTTGGCCCCCTCCAGGTCCACCAGGTGGAGGTGGGTGGCCCCCGCCCGCTCAAACTGGCGGACGGTGTGCAGGGGGTCCGGGTCGTATACCGTCATCTGGTTGTAATCCCCCTGGTACAGGCGGACCGCCTGGCCGCCGAAAAGGTCAATGGCAGGCAAGAGTATCATATCACCATTCCCCCTCACAGAAGGTTTTCAGGATCGTCAGCCCAACCGTGCCACTCTTCTCCGGGTGAAACTGACAGCCCATGACATTGCCCCGGGCCACCGCGGCGGTGAGCTGGGCTCCGTATTCCGCCGTGGCGATGACCACGTCGTCACATTCAGCCGCATAAAAGGAGTGGACAAAATACACACAGTCCCCCTCCTCCACCCCGGCCAGCAGGGGATGCCGCCGGCCGGCGGGAAAATGAAGGCCGTTCCAGCCGATGTGGGGAATTTTATACGCCTGGGGAACAACCCCCTCCATAGGCACCACCTTGCCGGGGAGCAGGCCAAGCCCCTGCCAAGTGCCAAACTCCCGGCTCTCCTCAAACAAAAGCTGCATGCCCAGGCAGATGCCCAGAATGGGCTTGCCCTGGGCCGCCTCCTCTCGGATCACCCGGTCCAGCCCGGTCCGGCGGAGCTTCTCCGCCGCGTCGGCAAAGGCCCCCACCCCGGGGAGAAAGAGTTTATCGGCCCGGCGGAGCACCGCCGGGTCCCCGGTGACCACCGGCTTCTGCCCAACAGCCTCCAGGGAACGGCAGAGGGAGAAGAGGTTCCCCACGCCATAATCAATGACTGCAATCATACAAGACTTCCTTTCGTGGACGGGATTTCATTCCGTCCGGTCCGGGCCACCGCCTGCTTCAGGCTCCGTCCGGCGGCTTTGAACACCCCTTCAATGAGGTGGTGGCTGTTCTCCCCCGCCAGCTTGCGCAGGTGGAGGGTGCAGCCGGCCTTGCGGGTAAAGGCCAGCCAGAACTCCTTGACCAGTTCCGTGTCAAAAGTCCCCACCTTTTCCGTGGGCATGGGCACATCCCAGCAGAGCATCCCCCGGCCGGACAGGTCCACTGCCGCCAGGATCAGTGCCTCGTCCATGGGCAGAACACTGTGTCCAAACCGCTCCACCCCCCGCAGGTCCCCCAGGGCCTGGGCAAAGGCCTGTCCCAGGCAGATCCCCACATCCTCCACGGTGTGGTGGTCGTCCACCCAGGTATCCCCCTGGCACTGCACGGCGAGGTCAAAGGAACCATGGCGGGCAAACCCGGTCAGCATGTGGTCCAAAAAGCCCACGCCGGTTTGAATCTGATACTGCCCCGTGCCGTCCAGGTTCAGCTGAAGGGTAATCTCTGTCTCCCCGGTCTTCCGGGCAATCTCGCTCTTCCGCATCAAAGGCCCTCCTCTCGCAGAATGTCTCTCACCACCGTCAGGAAGGTCTCCATTTCCTCCTCCGCGCCGATGGTCACCCGGTTATACTGTGCAATGGCCGGGTCGGAAAAATGCCGGATCAGAATGCCCCGCTCCCTGCACTTCTGATACAGCCGGGCCCCGTCTATCCGGGGGTGGGTTACAAACAGAAAATTGGCCTGGGAATCCGGGAGGCGAAAGCCCATCTCCCGCAGGGCCCGGGCGGTCTTGTCCCGGGTGGCCATGATCCGCCGGGCGTTGGCCCGGAAGTAAGGATCGGAATCCACCGCGGCCTCTCCCAGCCGCAAGGTCAGCCGGTTCACATTGTAGGGATTGGTGGCATACTTCAGCCGCTCCAAATCCGCAATCAGTTCCCGGCTGCCCAGGGCAAAGCCCAGGCGGGCCCCTGCCATGGAACGGGATTTGGAATAGGTCATCACCACCAAAAGGTTCTCATACCGACCCAGCAGCGCCGCGGCGGACGCGGCGCCGAAGTCCACATAGGCCTCATCCACCACCACCACATGGCCGGGATTGGAGGCCACAAGGGCCTCCACCTGATCCAGGGGCAGCGCCAGACCCGTGGGAGCGTTGGGGTTGGCCAGCACCGTGAGCTTTCCCTTTCCCGACAGCCCCGCCACATCCACGGAAAAGTCCTCCCGGAGGGGGACCGTCTCATAGGGCACCTGATGGAGGTTGGCAAACACAGGGTAAAAACTGTACGTCAGGGAGGGAAATACCGCGCCTTTCTCCCCAAAGGCCATGAACGCGAAGTTCAAAATGTCGTCCGACCCATTGGACAGAAAGACTTGGCCCGGCGTCACGCTGTACAGCCCCGCCAGCTTCTCCCGCAGCCCGGTCCCCTCTGGGTCAGAGTAGAGCCGCAGGTCCGCCACCTCCCCCGGGCCCAGGGCCGCCAGAACCTCCGGGGAGGGGGGATAGGGGGACTCGTTGGTGTTGAGTTTGATGTACTGCTTGTCCCGGGGCTGCTCTCCGGGGGTGTACGTCTCCAGGCCCGCGTACCTGGTGTGCAAAAATCGGCTCATGGGGTCTCCTCGGCAAAGGCGGGGTCAAACCGGATGTCCACGCTGCGGGCGTGGCCGGTGAGGCCCTCCTTCTTGGCAAAGTTGGACACGGACATCTGGGCCTTCTCCAGGGCCCTCTTGGTATAGTAGGTATACTGCATCTTCTTTACAAAATCGTCCACAGACAGCGGGCTGGAGAACCGGGCGGTGCCGCTGGTGGGCAGGGTGTGGTTGGGCCCGGCGAAGTAATCCCCCAGGGCCTCCGGGCAGTTGCGCCCCAAAAAGACAGACCCCGCGTTCTGAATCTTGTCCAGGTAGTCAAAGGGCTGCTCCACGCAGAGTTCCAGATGCTCCGGGGCGATCTCATTGGCGATCTCCACAGCGGTGTCCAGAGACTGGGCCACGATAATCTTGCCGTTGCGGTCAATGGAGGCCCGGGCGATGTCCTTCCGCAGCAGCTTGGGCAGCTGTTCCTCCACAGCGGCCTGGACGGCCTCGGCCAGCGCCGCGCTGTCGGTCACCAGAACCGCGGAGGCATTGGGATCGTGTTCGGCCTGGCTGAGCAGGTCGGCAGCCACGATCTCCGGGCGGCATTTGCCATCGGCAATCACCAAAATCTCACTGGGGCCGGCCACCATGTCAATGCCCACTTGGCCAAACACCTGCTTCTTTGCCTCCGCCACAAACTGGTTGCCGGGACCCACAATTTTATCTACCTTGGGGATGCTCTCCGTGCCGTAGGCCAGGGCGGCCACCGCTTGGGCGCCCCCCACCCGAAACACCCGGTCCACACCACAGATCCGAGCCGCTGCCAGGATGTTGGGGGGAATCTTCCCGTTTTTCCCCGGCGGGGTCACCATGCAGATCTCCTTCACCCCGGCCAGCTTGGCGGGGATGCAGTTCATCAGCACGCTGGAGGGATAGGCGGCGGTGCCGCCGGGGACGTAGAGCCCCACCCGCGCCAGGGGGAGGACCTTCTGCCCCATGAGGATGCCGTCCTCCTCATTGACCAAAAAGCTGTTGCGGACCTGGTGCTGGTGGAAGGCGGCGATCCGCTCGGCGGCCCGATAGAGAATCTCCACCAAAAGGGGGTCCGCGCTGCGGAAGCCCTCGTCCACCGCCCCGGGGCCCACCTCTAAGGAGGTGAGTTCCACCCCGTCAAACGCCTTGGTATACTCCTTCAGCGCCTCGTCCCCCCGGGCTTTCACCTGGGCCAGAATGGCCCGGACCGGTTCCTCCACCGAGTCCACCGGGTCCTCCCGGGCAAAGATCTCTCCCCGGTTGGTCTCCGCTTCCTTTAGAATGCGTATCATGTCTCCTCTGCCTCCTTCTCTTGGGCCGCCACCTGTTCCTTCAGCCCCTCATATAGGGTCTGGATGGCCTCGTGCTTGAATTGGAAACTCACCTTGTTGGCAATGAGCCGGGCACTGATGGGGACAATGGTCTCAATGGGGGTCAGGTCATTCTCCCGCAGAGTGGTCCCCGTCTCCACAATATCCACAATCACGTCCGTCAAGTCCAAAATGGGCGCGATTTCAATGGAGCCGTGGAGCCGAATGATGTCGATGTCCCGGCTTCGGGCGGTGTAATAGGTCCGGGTGATGTGGGGAAACTCCGTGGCTACCCGCAGGGTCCGCTCCGGGTCGTCCCGAAAGCCGTTCTTTGCCGCCACGCACATCCGGCACCTGCCGATGTTCAGGTCCAGCAGCTCATAAACCTCTGGGCCGTACTCCAGCAGAATGTCCTTTCCCGCCACCCCCACATCGGCCGCGCCCCGCTCCACATAGACAGGAACATCCGACGGCTTGACCCAGAAGTAGCGCACACCGGCCTCAGGATTTTCAAAAATCAGCTTCCGCTTGGGGTCCAGCAGTTCCTCACAGGGAAAGCCCGCCTGGGCAAACATGGCATAGACCCGCTCCCCCAACCGTCCCTTGGGGAGGGCCACGTTGAGAAATTCCTTCATGTCGGCCGGCCTCCTCTCAAATCCATCGTCTCCCGCGCCCGCAGCGCCCCGCCGGCCTGCCGACGGGCCAGGACCCGCTTTCCCTGTCCGGCCAGCGCCGCCAGCCGGGCGGTGAGGTCCTTCAAGTCGGTCGCCTCGTCGTACAAAACCAGAACCTCCGCGTCAAAGGGGGGCTGGGCGGGACCCAGCCGCTCCAGTTCATTGAGGTAAATGGCAAATCCCATGGCCCCACAGGGCTTGCCCATCTTCTCCACCATTTTATCATACTGTCCCCCGGAGAGCACCCCCGCAGACAGATTTTTCAAAAAGCCCCGGAAGACAATGCCGCTGTAATACCCCATGTCTCCCTCCACAGAAAAGTCCAGATAGACCCGCTCGGCCAAGCCGTTGGCCTTCAGCAGGCCGCAGAGACTGTTGAGCTCCTCCCAGGCCTCCCGGGTCTTTTTGCCTCCCACGCACAGGGGGGCCAGCTCCTCCAGCACCGCCTCCATGGTCCCGTAGGTGGTCACCAGGCGCTCCAGCAGGGCCTGCACCGTGCCGCTGAGGCCCCGGCGCCGGCAGAAGTCCTCCAGCCCCGCCAGGTTTTTGGCCCGGACGGCGGTCATCACCTCGGGATACTCCGCTTCCGTCACGCCAGCCGCCTCCATAAAACCAGAGACCAGCCCCATGTGGGACACATCCAGCACATAGTCCGGATGGATGGCCCTCAGGCTCTCCACCGCCAGGGCGATCACCTCATAAATGTGATAGAGGTCCAGTTCCCCGATGCACTCCAGGCCGGTCTGCATGATCTCCTGGAAGGTCTCCTCCCCCTGGCCGGACCGGTAGACGCTCTCATTGTAGTAGACCTTTCGGGGGCCCGCCTCCTCCGCCCGGGTGTTCTTGATGATGGACAAAGTCACATCGGGCTTCAGGGCCATGAGAATCCCCCGGGCGTCGGTAAAGGTAATCATCCGATCACTGACCAGAAAATCCTTATTGCGTACGTATAAATCATACTCCTCAAACTTGCTCATCTTAAACCGGCGGTAGCCGTACCGCTCATACAGCCCCCGCAGCCGGTACATGATCTGTTCCCCGCTGCGCAGGATCGTCCAATCCAGTTGCATGGTATGCTCCCCTTTCTTCCGTTGTTTAGTATACTATCACTCTACTTCGATAAAGTAAAGGGAAAGTTTGCATTTCCTTTTTTTCTCTTCATAAAATTTCTTTTTCCCCGTTCCTGTCCCTTTGTGCAGATTGCAGCAGGTCGGCAGCTTTTCCCTACGGAGAGGGGGGCGCGTCGCCCTGCATCCTCTGAAAATCTCACCGGCTTTTATTTATTTTTTCGACGCTTCCCCATTGACAAACGCCGGTGCATCGGCTATCCTGTAAGCAGTGAAATTGAATACCGACACACAATGAAGGGAATATGCCTTTTCTGCCTCCATCCCAGAGAGCGGCTGTCTGGTGCAAAGCCGTATGGAGCGAGCTGGCGTCTCACCCCGGAGTGTGAACTATTTGAGTGGGCGTTGCTGGACGCCAATAAGAGTGGTACCGCGGAGAATCTTTGTCTTCGTCTCTTTGATCGAAAAAGAGGCGGAGCTTTTTTTATCCTCTCCGCCTATCTCGGAAAGGATCGTGTTTCCCATGAAAAACTTTGAAAAGTACCGCCCTGGGTATTACATGCCCCCGGAACCCTGTATGGACTGGGTCAAGAAGGACCGGCTCACTGAGGCCCCCGCCTGGTGCAGCGTGGACCTGCGGGACGGCAACCAGGCCCTGATCACCCCCATGAATCTGGAGGAAAAGCTGGCCTTTTACCGCTTCCTGCTGGACGTGGGGTTCAAAGAGATTGAGGTAGGCTTCCCCGCCGCCTCCGAGACCGAGTATGAATTTCTGCGGACCATCATCGAGGACCATCTGATCCCCGACGATGTGTACATCCAGGTGCTCACCCAGTCCCGCCCCCACATCATTCAAAAAACCTTTGAGGCCATCAAAGGCGCCAAGAATGTGGTGGTCCATCTCTACAACTCCACCTCCTTTGCCCAGCGGCAGCAGGTCTTCCGGATGGCGGAGGACGAGATCGTGGACATCGCTGTCTCCGGGGCCAAGCTGTTCAACGAGTACGCCGACAAAATGCCCGGGACCAACTTCCGCTTTGAATACTCCCCGGAGAGCTTCACCGGCACGGAGGTGGAGTTTGCCCTGCGGATCTGCAACGCGGTCATCGACGTCTGGCAGCCCCGGCCGGAACGGAAGGTCATCATCAACCTCCCCTCCACCGTGGAGATGTCCATGCCCCACGTCTATGCCCAGCAGATTGAGTACATGAGCAAGCATCTCCACAGCCGGGAGAACGTCATTGTCTCCATCCACCCCCACAACGACCGGGGCACCGCCGTGGCCGCCGGGGAGCTGGCCCTGCTGGCAGGGGGACAGCGCATCGAGGGCACCCTCTTCGGCAATGGGGAGCGCACCGGCAACGTGGACATCGTCACCATGGCCATGAACCTGTTCACCCACGGGGTGGACCCGAAGCTGGACTTCTCGGACATGCCCAAGACGGTGAAATTCTATGAGGAGCTCACCGGTATGTCCGTGGGCTACCGCCAGCCCTACTCCGGTCACCTGGTCTTCGCGGCCTTCTCGGGCTCCCACCAGGACGCCATCTCCAAGGGCATGAAGTTCCGCCAGGAGCGTCAGGAGCCCTTCTGGACCGTCCCCTATCTCCCCCTGGACCCCCACGACGTCAACCGGGAATACGAGACCGATGTCATCCGCATCAACAGCCAGTCGGGCAAAGGGGGCATCTCCTATATCCTGGAGCACAACTTCGGCTACGACCTGCCCAAGGAGATGGCCGCCGAGGTGGGCTACTTCATCAAGGGCATCTCCGACCACGCCCACAAGGAGCTCACCCCCCACGAGATTCTGGTGGCCTTCCAGCATGAGTACCAAAACAAGGACGTGCCCATCGCCCTCCAGGACATCTCCTGGATTCGGGAGAAGGGCTCCACCGTCGCCGATGCCACCCTGGCCATCCACAACGAGCTGTACTACCTCAGCGCCCGGGGCAACGGCCCCTTGGACGCGGTGAGCAATGTGCTGAAGATCGCCAACCCCAACATCCAGTACCAGTTTGTGGACTATGAGGAGCACGCCCTGGAGACCGACTCCGACTCCCTGGCCTCGGCCTACGTGGTCATCGCCGATGAGGAGGGCAACCACTACTGGGGGGTGGGTGTCGACAGCGACATCACCATGGCCTCGGTCTACGCCCTCATCACCGCCGTGAACCGGGAAAACAAGGTGAAGCAATTCATCCCCACCCATGAAACCGACTGAGACCGCTCCGGTTTCAGTTTGACACACCCACAAGAAAGAGGAGGCTTTTCCCATGGGAATGACAATGACACAAAAAATCCTCGCTGCCCACGCCGGCCTGCCGGAGGTCAAGGCCGGTCAGCTGATCCGGGCCAAGCTGGACATGGTCCTGGGCAACGACATCACCTCCCCCGTGGCCATCCGGGAATTTGAGAAGGAGGGCTTTACCGGGGTGTTTGACAAGAGCAAAATCTCCATGGTCATGGACCATTTCACCCCCAACAAGGACATCAAGGCCGCCGAGCAGTGCCTCCAGTGCCGCACCTTCGCCCGGCAGTTTGATCTGGACAACTTCTATGATGTAGGCCAGATGGGCGTGGAGCACGCCCTTCTGCCGGAAAAGGGCCTGGTGGCCGCCGGGGAATGTATCATCGGCGCGGACTCCCACACCTGCACCTATGGGGCCCTGGGGGCCTTTTCCACCGGGGTGGGCTCCACCGACATGGCCGCCGGCATGGCCACGGGGGAGACCTGGTTCAAGGTCCCTGAGGCCATCCGGGTCCACCTGACCGGCAAGCTCCAGCCCTGGGTCAGCGGCAAGGATGTCATCCTCCACCTGATCGGCCTGATCGGCGTGGACGGCGCCCTGTACCAGAGTCTGGAATACTGCGGGGACGGTGTGGCCGCCCTGTCCATGGATGACCGGCTGTGCATCGCCAACATGTCCATTGAGGCCGGCGCCAAAAACGGCATCTTCCCCGTGGACGCCATCACCCGGGCCTACCTGGACGGTCGGGTCAACCGTCCCTACACCGCCTATGAGGCCGATCCCGACGCCGAATACGTGCGGACCGTGGAGATTGACCTGAGCCAGATTGAGCCCACCGTGGCCTTCCCCCATCTGCCGGAAAACGCCCACCCCATCTCCCAGGTGGGACAGATCAAAATCGACCAGGTGGTCATCGGCTCCTGCACCAACGGCCGGCTGGAGGACATGGCCGTGGCGGCCAAGCTCCTGGAGGGCAAGAAGGTGGCCGACCATGTCCGCTGCATCGTCATGCCTGCCACCCAGCACATTTTCCAGCAGTGCATTGACCTGGGCTATCTGTCCACCTTCATCTCGGCTGGCTGCGCTGTCTCCACCCCCACCTGCGGCCCCTGCCTGGGCGGCCACATGGGAGTCATGGCCAACGGAGAAAAGTGCGTCGCCACCACCAACCGGAACTTTGTGGGCCGCATGGGCGGCATCACCTCGGAAATTTATCTGGCAAGCCCCGCCGTTGCCGCCGCCTCCGCCGTGGCCGGCTTCATCGCGGACCCGCGGAACTAAGACCAGGGAGGAATCATTTCATGCTGAATGCAAAGGGATTTGTACACAAATACGGGGATAACGTGGACACCGACGTGATTATCCCCGCCCGTTATCTGAACATTGCCGACAAAAAAGAGCTGGCCACCCACTGCATGGAGGACATCGACAAAAACTTTGTCCACGCGGTGAAGGCCGGGGACGTGATGGTGGGGGGCTTCAATTTCGGCTGCGGCTCTTCCCGGGAGCACGCCCCCATGGTCATCAAGGAGTCCGGCATCTCCTGCGTCATCGCCAAGACCTTCGCCCGTATCTTCTACCGCAACGCCATCAACATCGGCCTGGCCATCCTGGAGTGCCCGGAGGCCAGCGAAAAGATCGAGGCGGGGGACGAGGTGTCCATTGACTTTGACACCGGCCTTATCACCAACGCCACCAAGGGGGAAACCTATCAGGCCAACCCCTTCCCCGACTTCATCAAAGAGATCATTCAGGCCGGCGGCCTCATGGCCGATATCAAGAAGAGACAGGAGGGCTGAGAGCCATGAACTATAAACTCGCGGTCATTCCCGGGGACGGCATCGGCCCCGACGTGGTGGAGCAGACCCTGCTGGTGCTGGACAAGGTAGGGGAAAAATTTGGCCACACCTTCCAGTACCACAAGGTCCTGGCGGGAGGCTGTGCCATCGACGCCACCGGCGGCTGCCTGCCCCAGGAAACCATCGATGTGTGCAAAGCCTCCGACGCGGTCCTGCTGGGGGCCGTGGGCGGTTGGAAGTGGGACACCCTCCCCGGGGACCAGCGGCCGGAGCGGGCTCTGCTGGGTCTGCGCAAGGCCCTGGGCCTGTTTGCCAACCTCCGCCCCGCCCTGCTCTTTGAACAGTTGGCGGACGCCTCCCCCCTGAAGCCGGAAATTCTGGCCGGCGGCCTGGACATCGTGGTGGTTCGGGAGCTCACCGGCGGCATCTACTTCGGGGAAAAGGGCGTGAAGGACACAGACCTGGGCCCCGCCGCCTACGACATCGAGCAGTATGCCGAGGAGGAGGTCCGCCGGATTGCCAAGGTGGCCTTTGACATGGCCATGAAGCGCAGCAAGCACGTGACCAGTGTGGACAAGGCCAATGTGCTGGAGTCCTCCCGCCTGTGGCGGCGGGTGGTGACCGAGGTGGCCAAGGACTACCCAGAGGTCACCCTGGACCATCTCTATGTGGACAACGCCGCCATGCAGCTGGTCCGCAATCCCCGCCAGTTTGACGTCATCGTCACCAGCAACATCTTCGGGGACATCCTCTCTGATGAAGCCAGCCAGATCACCGGCTCCATTGGCATGCTCCCCTCGGCCTCCCTGACCCAGGGCAATTTCGGCATGTATGAGCCCGTCCACGGGTCTGCCCCCGACATCGCCGGCCAGGACAAGGCCAATCCCATGGCCACCATTCTCTCTGCCGCCATGATGCTCCGCTATACCTTCGGTCTGGGCCAAGAGGCCGACGCCATAGAAAACGCTGTCAAGTCCGTCTTGGACCAAGGTTACCGGACCCCCGACCTCTTTGCCGGGGAGGGCACCCTGGTGGGCACCGCGGAAATGGGCCGCCGGATTGCGGAGGCAATCTAAATCCCCCAACGCTCTGCTTTTCTGAACCTCCCTTGCCCCAGGCAAGGGAGGTTTTCTTGTCGCCACAGGACAGTGCCGCCTCTTGACAGGCCATGGGAAGAACGGTATGATAAACGTGCTGTCGCACAGAAAGGTTGTGAGCCCCATGGGGGGAAACAAGCTCGGCCTGGACCTGGGCTCCGGACAAGGGAATGAAACACATTGTACGGAGCCTGACCCAGTTCACAATTCCACAGTGAAAACTGGTCCCATCTAAGCTGTCTGCTTGGGAGGGGATGTTTTTCTGCTGTCTTCTTTTACCACGGCGCCGGACGATGCTCTGCGCCGTTTTTCCTTGGGTCAGCCGTTTCTGGTTGAAACGCGGAGAGCGTGACGCTCTCCGCGTTTTTGTATTTGAAAGGACAGGATTTCCATGAAACAAAGCTACGACTTCACGGCGGGGCCCATCGGCAGACCGCTGCTTCTCTACACCCTCCCCCTGCTGCTGGCCAATGTGCTGCAGTCCTTTTATCAGCTTGTGGACCTTTTGGTGGTGGGCAGAATCGTCGGAGAGACCGGATTGGCCGCTATCAGCAGCGCCTCCACGGTATGCTTTCTTATCACATCCCTGGGCACGGGCCTGACCACAGGGGGCATGGTCCGCGTCGCCCAGCAGGCCGGCGCCAAGGACACCACCGGCCTGGAGGAAACCGCGGGGACCCTTTTCTCCGCTTCCCTGGTCGTCTCCCTTCTGGTGGCTGTGGCAGGGGCCCTGACTGCCCCCTGCCTGCTCCAACTGCTGTCGGTCCCCTCCGAGGCCATGACAGATGCCAGCGCCTACCTGCGTGTGCTCTGCCTGGGCACGCCTCTCTCCTTCGGTTACCTGGCCCACTCTGCCTTCCGCAAGGGAACAGGGGACGCCAAAGTCCCCCTTCTCTGCATCGCGGCGGCCGCCGCCATCAACCTCCTGCTGGACCTTCTCCTGGTGGGCATCCTGGCCCTGGGAACCGTGGGCGCGGCCTACGCCACAGTGGCCTCTCAGGGAGCCTCCCTTCTGCTGTCCCTCTCCCTGGGCAGAGGGCAGGATGGGGCGGTTTCCCGCCGCCCCCGCTTCACGCTCCGCCGCCAGCCCCTGGCCGCCATTGTCAAAATTGGCCTGCCCACGGCCCTTCAAATGATGGTGGTAAACCTCTCCTACTGCATCTTAGCGGGCATGTGCAACACATTCGGCGTGTCTGTCGCCGCCGCGGCCGGCATCGGGCTGAAGGTAAATACCTTGGTCGCCATGCCGTGCTGGTCCCTGGGCCAGGCGGTAACCGCCATGGTGGGGCAGAACACTGGGGCGGGCGCCATGGACCGTGTGCGGAAAATTACCCGCACGGGCCTTTGGTGCGGTCTGGCCAGCACCCTGATTCTCCTGCTGCTGGTGCACCGTTTTTCTCTTCCCATTCTCCAGCTGTTTGGATCAGACAGCCCGGAGGTCCTTTCCGCCGGGGTTCTCTACTTTCAGATCTGCTGCGGCGTCAACAGCCTGTTCTACACTGCCATGTACCTCTTTGACTCCTTTGCCATTGGTTTAGGCCATGCCAAGGTGGCCTTGGTCAACGCCCTTTTGGACAGCTTCCTGCTGCGCCTGCCTGTCTGTTGGTGTCTGGCCTTCCCCCTCGCCTTGGGCTATCCCGGTCTGTGGATCGGGCAGGCCATCTCTCCCCTGCTCCCCGCCCTCATCGGGGGATGGTTCTTCCACCACACCGTTGGAAGCTTCCCCGCCCCCCATGGATAAGGCAGGCTGACACCTGGCCCGTTTCCAGTCATTGCACACGGGATTTGACAAAAAACCCTTGCCAAACTGGGTTTTTCCCTGTATATTGATTAAAATATTCATTTTTTGATGGTACACAGTTTTTATGGAAAGGAGGCGATTGGATGAGACTCCGTACTCTTGCTTCCATCGCCGCAGCCCTCTTACTCCCAGTTCTTCTCTCCTCCCCCGCCAGCGCCTATGACATGGGCTCCCCAGATACCCCCGTTCGTCTGAGCGCCGGCCTGTCCCACACCGCGTTTGTGGACCAGGAGGGAGTCCTGTGGACTTGGGGCAGCAACCAGTCCGGGCAGCTGGGGGCCGAAACCCAAGAGGCCGGAACCGATTTGGAGGGAACCGTCATTCCTCTGTCCAGCAGGCCGCTCCAGGTCATGGAAGACGTGGCCTCGGTGAGCGCCGGCGCGGACTTCACCGTGGCTCTGAAAACCGACGGCACCCTGTGGGCCTGGGGCGGCAACGACTACGGCCAGTTGGGCAACGGCAGTACCACCCCCTCTGACCTCCCCATCTGTGTTCTGGACCAGGTCACCGCCGTCAGTGCCGGCGACTACCATGTGGCCGCCCTCCGTGCAGACGGTTCCCTGTGGACCTGGGGGGATAATCTCTATGGTCAGCTGGGAGACGGCACCTTGGAAAGCCGGTCTGCCCCGGCAAAGGTTTTGGACCAAGCGGCCGCCGTCAGCGCCGGAGCCGGGTCCACCGCCGCTCTGCTGGGCGATCAGACCCTGTGGACCTGGGGGGACAACCTCTTCGGTCAGCTGGGGGACGGCACCCGGGCGAGCCGGTCCACACCGGCAAAAGTATTGGACCAGGTGACTGCTGTCAGCATGGGCGGCTACCACGCCGCCGCCCTCCGGGCGGACGGTACCCTCTGGCTGTGGGGGAGCAACATCGACGGCCAGCTGGGCAACGGCGGCCAGGGAAACACCACCGACCAGACCGGCGCCCAGCTGCAGACCCTGCCCCTTTCCCTCTCCACCGCCGGCCCCGTCACTGCGGTCAGCGCGGGCACCAGCCACACCGCCGTGATCCTGGCTGACGGCTCCCTCTGGACTTGGGGGCGGAACGACACCCAGCAGCTGGGTCTGGACCAGACGGCCCCCACCGTCTCTCTGCCCGCCCAAGTCCCGGCGGTGACCCAGGCCGCCGCAGTCGGCACAGGAACCTACCAGACCGTCTGCCTGCTCTCCGATGACACGCTGTTCTCCTGGGGGCCCCAGGCCATGGGCCTGCTGGGCGGCGGCGCCGTGGAAACCCTGGCGGAGGTCCCGAAAGCAGAGGCCGCCGCTCCCGCAGAGGCCACACAGGTCACCTTCCAGGAGGAGACCGCGGCCTGGGTCCCCCTGGCCATTCTGGCGGGCTCTGCGATCCTGCTGGTTCTGGCGGGCTGTCTCTCGCGAAAAGAGCACGTCGGCGTCTGATTGGGAAAAAAGTTCCATGGAGTCCCCATGGAACTTTTCCTTTTTTTCCCATTCTCTTTATCTTCTCTTTACTTTTGGGAAAAAAGAGAGTATACTTGCTTCCGCAATCAATCTTCTCCAGGGAGGTACCTCGATGGAACTCTTTCGCCCTGCCGGAATCTGCCGGACCGATCCCGACAGCCGGGACTGGACCCGGGAGCACGGTTATGCCAAGGCCAGCGCCTTCCCCTTTCCCGACCTCTATCTGGACGACAAGGTTGCCCAGCTGACCCGGGAGGACCCCGCTGTCCTCCCCTTTCTCCAGCAGTGCCTGCGCCAATTTGTCAACCACGAATACGGCCATCTGTCCTCCTTGGACCTGGTGGAAAACTTTCTCAACCGGGATGTGCACCAGAAAAACACTTGGATGCGGGGAAACTACCCCAGCCCGGCCTGGGGAGAAATCCGCCTGGAGATTTTTTACGATATGGGCCTGTTCCACCTGGAAGATGTCCCGCCCCGGGCATTGGCCCTGGAACAGAGCCGCAAGGAAGCCGCCCACACCGCCGACCTCCCATGAAACCCATGAAAAAACGCATGCTCCAAGATCATACCATCCAGGACGCCTTGGCTTTCTGGCAGCTGCTGCGGCGGGGAAGGTTCCGTCCGCTCTTGGCCGAGCCCACGGAAAACACCATCATCCAGCTGTTTCGCTACGTGATTACCGGCGCCTCCTCTTTTTTGGTGGATTTTCTCCTCCTGTTTCTGCTGGAGCTGGCAGGGCTGTATTATCTTCCGGCGTCCGCCGTCTCCTTCCTGGTGGGAATCTCCTGCAATTTTCTGCTCACGAAGTTCTTTGCCTTTAAGTCTGTGGACCCCACTGTGGGCCCCACCGCGGAAGTCTTTGTCTTTGCCGCCATCTCCGGCGGCGGTTTGGTGCTCACCATGGTGCTGATGTATCTGTTTACCAGCCGGCTTCAGCTCTATTTTATGGTCTCCAAGCTCATCAGCAGTATTTTGGTGTTCTTTTGGAATTTCCTGGGTCGGAAGTTCATTCTCTACCCCGGAAAGGTCCACGAACATGCCTGACCCCCTCCAACAAAGAAAGGGATCTCCCATGGGAGATCCCTTTCTTTGTTGCCTCAAACTACTTCGTCCCACTCCAGCTCTCCCCGGTCCAGGATTGCCTTCCCGGTGGTTCCATGGCACAGCCGGAAGGCCGCCCTGCCGGGGGCAAGCTTCCACAGGTGGAGCTCCACCGGGGTGTCTGGATAGAGCACCGTCTTCATAGCCGCATACATCCGGCGCAGCCGCTCCGGCTGTCCGGGGAAGAGCCCGGCAATGGCCAGGCGGCAGGCATATCCATAGGCACACAGATCATGGACAAAGGGCCCGTCCAGGCCGCGGCTGACCGCCACCGCCCGGTCCACATGGACCAGGTTGGTGTCCCCTGTCAGGCGATAGAGCAGATTCTGCGCCGCTCCAATGTGGTCCCGCTCCACCAGGTCCGCCGGGCGGTCCGGAATGGGGCTGTCCCCCCGGGGCATCGGCCGGCCCCCATATCCCCCCAGGGTGGGGAACAAGGTGGTACACCGGTTGGTGCACAGAAGAGTTCCCCCCTCATCAAACACCTCCACCTGGGACCGGACCGCCATGCCCCGGCCCTCCCCTCGGTCAAACAAGTCCGTGAGGACATCCCGGTATACGAAGCTCCCCTTCACCGGGGGGATGGGGCGGTGATACAAAAATTCATACGCCAGGTTGACATAGGACTGCTCTGGTTTCAAAATCTCCTCCACCAGCACCGGGATGGACCGGGGCCGGGGCAGTTTGGGGGTGACATTCACGGTCCCCCAATAGGGCGTTGCCCCAAAGGTGGGGATGGCCTGCATGTCTTTTTCATAGGTATACTGGGGCTCTGCTCCCCCAGCCCCCACCGCCAGGGCATACAGCGCGCAGTCCCGCCAGGTATAGGTCATGGTCCGCCACTCTGTGGCAAGGCCCTGCAAACGGGCCTCCCGTGCAGATTCCGTCATGTTGCTTTCCCCTCCTTCTGCAAAAATTCCCGCAGGGCAGGCAGGCGCTTGCGGGCCACCGCCCGCCCCTGGTCATAGACCGCTTGGATTTTGGCCCGGTCATGCTCCACCCGCTTAATCTTCAGCGCCGCCTCCGGCCGGATCACAAAGACCTCCCCCCGGCGCTCTTTCTCCCGAATATACGCCGTGGTCTCGTTGTAGACATCCTGGCGGCGGGCCATGGTCTTGAGCAGGTCGGGATACTGTGAATAGGCCGCTTTCATCAGGGGAAGGGCCTTGTTTTTCTTTTTCTCATAGCCCATGGGCTGGGTCAAAATGACCACATTCCGGTCATAGCCCACGGATTCCAAATACTTGAGGGGAATGGAGTCGGAAATCCCTCCATCCAGCAGCTGGTACCCCCCCACCTCCACAATCCGGGCCGCCAAGGGCATGGAGGCCGATGCCCGGAACCAGTCCAGGTCCTCCCGGTCCCCCTTCCGACAGTTGTGGTAAACCGGTTTTCCCGTATGGACATCTGTTGCCACCACGTAAAAATCCATAGGAGAGCTCTCGTAGGCTTCCCGATCAAAGGGGTCCAGGTGATCGGGGATCTCCCGGTAGCAGAAATCCGCCCCAAACAGATCCCCCGTCTTGGCCAGGGAGCGGAAACTGCTGTACCTGGGGTCCTGACAAAACCGCAGGTTATAGCGGATGACCCGCCCCGGCTGGTTGGACTTATAGTTGCTGCCGAACACAGCCCCGGCGGACACCCCAATGGCCCCGTCGAAGCCAATGCCCTCCTCCATCATCACATCAATGACGCCGGCGGTGAAGAGCCCCCGCATAGCGCCCCCTTCCATGACCAATCCGTGCTTCATGGACATCTTCCTTTCTCTTGCGCGAATCTGTCTTTTATCCTACCACGGCCAAAGGAATTTGTAAAGGCGGACCCTCCGCCCTGCTTTCTGGGCCTCATCCACAAAATACCGTGAAATTCCAGGCAAAAACATTCCAATTCGCACAAATTTAAGTGGACATTTCCGCTTCTTTCCGATATAATAGAGACAGAAAGCGTGCGTCCGGATTCCATCGTCTCCAGACGCCCCCCGCAGGGGAACCGCTGGACGGACGTGATGCAGTGTATCCTTCTTTTGACCCTGGAAAGGAGGCCAAATCATGTTGTACTTCTGGATTTTGACGGTGATCCTCTTCGCGTTGCCGGTCGGGCTGGTGATGCTCACCTGGGACCGGTCTCAGGCGGATGCCCGGGAATGCGTGATCCGCTGGCAGATCATCGCCTCCGCACTTTATTTTCTGGCCACCGGCCCCACAAGCCAGGGCGGGGAAACCGCCCTTTTGATGATGCTCCTGGGCGCTCTGATCGCCGCCACCGCCCTGCTGGTGCGGCACTGCACCGGCGGGCATGGTCAGGGATACTTCCACTTTTAAGCAGCCCAGCCCCATACACCCATTTACCGCCCCGGCCTGCCCCAAAGCAGGCCGGGGCGGTTTGTGTTCCGTGCCAGCCGGCTGCGCTATTGCCTGAGGGTAAACGTCCGTTTGGTGTAGTCAATCAGTCCCTCGTCCCTCATCCGGGCCAGCTCCCGGGTCATGGCGGAGCGGTCTGTGCAGAGATACTCGGCCAAGGCGGTGCGTCCCATGGGAATGGTAAAGGTCCGCGCCCCGGCAGCCTCCGCCTGCCGGGCCAGGTAGGTCAGCAGCTTCTCCCGAATGGTGGTGCGGGAAACCACCTCCAGCTTTTCCACCAGGGTCAAGTTCTTCTCCGCAATGAGCTCCACCATGTTTTCAATCATCCGGTGGTGAAACCGGCAGACCAGCTTGCAGGCGTGGAGAATCCGCCCATAGTCCAGCAGGAGCACCCGGCTGTGGGTTCTGGCCTGGTAGGCGATGGTCCGATTCCTGGCCTTGGCACAGGTGTAGCTCTCCCCAAAGATGCTCCCCACCGGGAGCACGGACAGAAGGGACTTCTTTCCGAAAGAATCCTCGCTGATCATCTCCACCTCCCCCTCCAAGACCACCCCCAGCAGGGGATGCGCGTCAGGGGTCCGCAGGATGAAGTCCCCCCGGCGGGGCGCGGCCTCCCGGGCGCTGAGGCAGCCCAGCATGGCCTGCAAATCCTTGGGCGCAATGTCGCGGAACAGAGGGCATCCACCGAGCTCCTCCACAGTCATCTTTTCTCACCTCTCCCTTGCGCATAAAAATAATGGTTCAAACGATGCAGCCGCAACAGGGAAATGCCGCTGATTTTGTTATGATTATCTTATCAAATCAGCAAGGAGGACGCAAGCATGGAACACAAAATGCACAAGGCCAGCCGCCAGCTCCCAGAGGATGAGACCCTGGAGCTCCTGAAAAGAGGGGACCACGGAATCCTGTCTGTCCAGGGCGACGACGGATACCCCTACGCCACCCCCGTCAACTACATCGTTGTCCATGACAAGGTCTATCTTCACTCCGCTCCCTACGGCTATAAAATCCAGTGCCTGGAGCGCAATCCCAAGTGCTGTTTTTCCGCCATTGTCAGCACCCGGATCATCCCCGAAAAAATCACCGCTGCGTATGAGAGCGTCATTCTCACCGGGCAGGCCGTCTTCGTGGAGGACCGGGCGGAGAAGCAGGCTGCATTGGAGGCCTTTGTCACCCAGAAGCACCCCGGCTATGAGGAGATCGGCTTCCAGATGATTGCAAAGCAGATCGACAAAACCGCGGTGCTCCGCCTGGACCCCCTCGCCCTCACCGGCAAAGCCTACCGGGGCTGACCCCCCGCTGGCAAGAAAAGCCACCCGCAGCGCTGTGTGCGCTGCGGGTGGCTTTGTTCCCTAAATATGCAGAATCGCCCGGGCCACCTGAAAGTAGAGCACCAGGGTAACCACGTCCACCACCGTGGAGATAAAGGGGCTGGCCATCACCGCCGGGTCCAGGTGAATCCGCTCGGCCAGCAGGGGGAGCAGACAGCCCACCGCCTTGGCACACAGGACGGTAAACACCATGGTCACACAGATGACCGTTGCCACCAGCACGGTGACGCCTTCGTTGTGTAATAGAAATCGGTCCACCACCATGAGCTTGACAAAATTACAGGCCGCCAAGGTCACGCCGCAGAGAACCGCCACCCGGATCTCCTTCCAGACCACCCGGAAGGTGTCGGAAAATTCCACTTCCCCCAGAGACAGGCCGCGGATCACCGCCACCGAAGCCTGGGTACCGCTGTTGCCCCCGGTGCCCGTCAGCATGGGAATAAAGGCGATCAGGGCTGAGCAGGCGGCCAGAGAGGTCTCATACCCGGTGAGCACCATGCTGGTCAAGGTGGCTGAGAGCATCAGGATGAGCAGCCAGGGGACCCGGGACTTCCAGGTCTCAAACACGCCCGTACGCAGGTAGGGCTTATCCGACGGGGCCATACCGGCCATCTTTTCAAAGTCCTCCGTGGTCTCCTCCTGGAGGACGTCGATGGCATCGTCCACGGTGATGATGCCCACCAGGCGGTTTTCCTGGTCCACCACCGGCAGGGCGGCAAAGTCATACTTGGTGAACATCTGGGCTACGCTCTCCTGGTCCTCCAGGGTGTTGACCGAGATCACATTGCTCTCCATGATGTTCTCCAGCACATCCTCGTCCTCGCTGAACAGGAGGGTCCGCAGGGACACCATACCCACAAGCTTTCGGTTGTTCTCCGTTACATAGCAGGTGTAAATGGTCTCCTTGTCCACCCCGGTGCAGCGGATGCGCTGAATGGCCTCCCCCGCGGTCATATTGGGCCGGAGGCTCACATATTCCGTGGTCATGATGCTCCCGGCACAGTCGTCGGGATACTTCAAAATTTCATTGATCATCTTGCGCATTTCCGGGTCGGCCTGTCTTAAAATGCGCTTGACCACATTGGCGGGCATCTCTTCCACGATGTCCACCGCGTCGTCCACGTAGAGTTCGTCAACGACCTCTTTCAATTCATGGTCGGAAAAGCCCCGAATAAGCAATTCCTGGGCCTCGGGCTCCATCTCCACGAAGGTCTCCGCCGCCAGTTCCTTGGGCAGCAGCCGAAAGAGCAGGGGCAGCTTCTCCTCAGGCATCTCCTCAAAGATCCCCGCCACATCCACCGCGTTCATGGTGACAAGAATATCCCGAAGGGTGGCGTATTTTTTGCCCTCCACCAGGGCAGCCAGGGTCTCTCCCAGCGTTACGACCGTTCTTTCTGCCATTGGCATCTCCTCCCAGCTTTTTTCGTTTCAAGACACTGTTGGCGTCCAGTTTCTTAGCAGGAAGTAAGACACACCGGTCGGCCGAGCTTTGTTAACGAGGACACATGGACGCCTTGCCCGGCGCCACCGCCCTCCGTCCTCGACATCGGCCTGCCAAAGTGCCGTTACTACCGCCTGCGTCCATTGTGTTTCACCTCACTTGATCTACGAAAATGAGACTCCCTCAGGGGAATCCATTCCTTATTATATGGGGCAAGAAAAAGTTTGTCAACTGCATCGCGTGATCTTTCTCTCTTCCTCCACCCCCATCGGCCCCGCCGGAACAGACCCTGCTTGACGGTTCCCCCACACACTCCCCTCCACTTTTTTCAAACTCTCTCTTGACAACGCAGTTAGTATATGCTAACCTTTAGAAGTCAGAAGGTTAGCATAAGCTAATCTCGAAGCAAAAAAGGAGTGTTCCATCATGAAGAAAGCAACGATTATTTTTGGCAGCACCACCGGCAACACCGAGATTGTGGCCGACAAAATCGCTGAGACCATGACCGGGTATGATGTACAGGTGATCTATGTAACCGATGCAAAGGACGACACGGCGGTGAAAGAGGCCGACCTGGTCCTGTACGGCTGCTCGACGATGGGTCTGGGCGAACTGCAGGACGACTTCATCCCTTACTATGAAAACAGAATGACCCCCGCCCTGCTCAAGGGAAAGAACGTGGCCGTGTTTGGTCTGGGGGACAAGGAAAACTATGAGGATTACTTCTGCTGGGCCGCAGATATCCTCAGCAAGAAGGTCACCGAGTGCGGGGCCAATCTGGTCTGCCCGCCCCTGAAGGTGGACGGTGAACCGGACGACAACGAAGCCGCCGTGGTGGCCTGGGCGCAGGCGCTGTAAACCTGCATGCGGTCCTTTGGCCGCGGATGGTTTCCAATGGGACAAAGGGTCCCCTCCACATGACTGGGCATGCCGCCTGCTCACAGGCGGCATGCCCAGTTTTTTCCTAAAAAACAGCATAGTGTACAACCGCTTCTGCGGCAACTTGATTCATTGCAAACTTTTTTGCTTTTTTCCTCAAATCTTTCTTTGAAATTCCCTCTATTTTTTGCTATACTGTACTTAATAAGTGGCCTGACAACGCACCTCCGCTTGTTGGGTCGCTTTTTATTCTTCCGCCCGCCGCCGGGCGGCTCATCTCAATTTGGAAGGAGGACCTCAACATGGCAGAACCATACCGCAAAGGGGAATACGTCCGCTACGCCTGCAACGGCGTCTGCCTGGTGGATGACATCCGCCTGGACGTCCCCGCCGGCAAAGGCACACCCAAGGAATTCTACATCCTGAAACCTGTCAGCAACCCGGCCTCCACCATTTTTGTTCCCACCGGCAGTCCCGCGCTGGTGGAGAAAATGGCCCGGTTACCCAACCGGGAGGAATTAGACCAACTGATCCTGTCCGTCAAAGATCACCCCCTCCCGTGGATCGAAGACCGCAAGGCCCGCCTGGCCAGCTTTCAAACCATTGTGAAAGCCTGTGATCTGCGGGAGCTGATCTGCTTGGTGGTCTGTATCTCCCGCAGAAAGCGGTCCCTCTTGGCCACCGGCAAGAAGCTGGGCGCCTCGGATGAGACCCTCCTTCAGCGGGCGGAGGGTCTCATTGCAAACCAAGTCTCTTTTGTTCTCCAGGTAGAGGACAGCCAGGTGGGAACCTACATCCGCGAAAAATTAACGTCCTGACGCGCTCGGCACAGAATAACAGGTCCCGGCCTCCTTTTGCGGCCGGGACCTGTTATTTTATCATTGGGCGTGATTACTTCATCAAACCGCACACCAGTTCGGCATACCGGGCCGGGTCGGGCAGGGGGAGGTCCGCGATGATGAGGGCCTGGTTATAGAGCACCTCCACATAGGCCGCCGCCTTCTCCTTGTCCTCCTCATAGGCCTTGCACAGAGCCTGGAAGGCGGGGGCGTCCGGGTTGAGCTCCAACACCCGCTGGGCACTCATGGGGAAGTCCCGGCGCATCTTGCGGAAGTATTTCTCCATCTCCAGGGAGACCGGCCCTTCGGCGGTCAGGCAGACCGCCCCGCTCTGGAGAATCTTGGAGATGCGCACCTTGGATACCTCTCCCTTCAAGGTCTCCTGGGCGAAGTCCAGCAGGGCCTTATGGTCCTTTTCCGCCTGCTCCACCGAGGCCTTCTCCGCGTCGGTGACCGGCAGGGCGTCCTCACTGGCCACGGAGACAAAGGGCTTATCATAGGCGTTCTCCAGCATTTGCAGCACGATCTCATCCTCGTCCACGGTGAGATAGAGCACCTCATAGCCCGCTTTCAGCACCCGCTCGGCCTGAGGCATCTTGGAGGCGTGCTCCACCGAGTCGGCACAGACGTAGTAAATCTTCTCCTGGGATTCGGGCATCCGGTCCACGTATTCCTTCAGGGAGGTCAGCTTGTTCTCTTTGGAGGACCAGAACAGCAGCAGGTCCCGGATGGTGTCCCGGTTCTGTCCATAGGCGTTCATCAGGGCGTACTTGAACTGCATGCCGAAGGCCGTCCAGAACTGCTGATACTTCTCCCGGTCGTCCTTCATGAGCTTGACCAGTTCGCTTTTAATCTTTTTTTCAATGTTGTTGGCAATCACCTTCAGCTGCCGGTCATGCTGGAGCATCTCCCGGGAGATGTTCAGGGAGACATCCGGGGTGTCCACAATGCCCTGGACAAAGCTGAAGTGATCGGGCAGCAGGTCAGGGCACTTGTCCATAATCATGACCCCGGAGGAATAGAGCTGGAGCCCCTTCTTAAAGTCCGTGGAGAAGTAGTTCATGGGGACCTGTCCGGGCACATACAGCAGGGCCTTGTACTCAAAGTTGCCCTCGGCGGCCACATGGATGGACAGAATGGGGTCCTGCCAGTCCCCGAACTTGGACTTGTAGAAGTCGTTGTACTCCTCCTTGGTCACCTGGCTCTTGGGCCGCTGCCAGATGGGGACCATGGAGTTGATGGTCTCCCACTCCTTCACCTGCTCATACTCCGGCTTGTAATCTTCCCCGGCGTCCTCCGGCTTGGGCTTTTGACGGCTGTGCTCCATCTCCATGCGGATGGGATACCGGATGTAGTCAGAATACTTTTTAATCAGGTTCGAAAGCGAATAGGGCGCCAGATACTCGTCGTAATTTTCTTCCTCGGTGTTGGCCTTGATGGACATGATCACGTCGGTGCCCACAGTGTCCTTCTGGCAGGGCTCGATGGTGTAGCCGTCCACCCCCTCGGACTCCCACTTCCAGGCGGTCTCCCCGCCATAGGCCTTGGAGATCACAGTCACCTTGTCCGCCACCATAAAGGCGGAATAGAAGCCCACGCCGAACTGGCCGATGATGTCCAGCTCCGCATCGTCGGCGTTCTCGGTCTCCTTCTTAAACTGCAGCGAGCCGCTCTTGGCAATGGTGCCCAGGTTGTTCTCCATCTCCTCCTGGGTCATGCCGATGCCGTTGTCCGCCACGGTGAGGGTCCGGGCCTCCTTGTCGGGGACCACAACAATCTTGAAATCCTCCCGGTTCAGTCCCACCTTCTCATCGGTCAGAGCCCGATACGCCAGTTTGTCAATGGCGTCGCTGGCGTTGGAGATGATCTCCCGCAGAAAAATTTCCTTATGAGTGTAAATGGAATTGATCATCAAATCCATCAGCCGCTGGGACTCGGCCTTAAATTGTTTCTTTTCCATGGTATCGAAACGCCTCCTGTATCAAATAGGGTTAGCACTCTAACCCTTTAAGTGCTAACCCTATTATGCTACCGCCGGAAAAGAAATGCAAGCGGTTTTTCAAATTTTATCACTTTTACGGCTTTGCTGCTAAATTTCTCCGGGTTTTTGTCACTTTAGCCCCTCCTCACTTCGATTGCAGGGCAAAGCTTCTCACGGTGCCGCTCACATCATAGGAGGGCAAGGGGTTGGGATCGCTGAACCAGAGATCGTAAACCTGGTCCCCTGCAGCAAAAAGGTAGTGGCTTTCGCTGCGCTGGTCGGTGACCAGGCTGACCTCCAAGTCCGCTCCGCTGCCCGCGGCGGGAGAGGCGATGTAGTCAGGGGTTCCTTCCCCCTCCTCCAAAAACTGGGACCAGAGGGTGGGCAGAACCTCCTTATAACCGGTCAGGTCGTCCCAGTCCACTTGATCCGCCCCCGGGCAGTCCAGGGTCTGGACGCCGCCCACAGGGGCGCCGTCACAGAGGAAGGAGAGTCCCCCGTCCTCCCGGGCCTGCTGGGTGCAGTCCTTGGGCAGGGTCAAGACGTAGTCCCCCATATCCACCGTGTTCCCGGCGGATGCCTCCGTCCCCTTGGGTTCCGTTTCCTGCACTGGGGCCGGTTCTTCTTGTTCCGGCTGCGTGCCGCAAGCACACAGCACCGCCAGGACCAAGGTCAGTACCGCCAGGAAGCAAACCCATTTTTGTCTCTGTTTTTTCATAGATGTTCTCCTTTCTCCTTAGGGTGGTCCATCTACTGTTCCACTTGCTTGTTAAATTCTTCTAATTTTTCCTTTCCCCTTTCTGTTTTTTTGTTGGCTTTTGTATCATACCATATCTTGCTCCCTTTTGCAACGGAATGCGTATCCTCCTCTCTATCATAACACCCTGACAAAAACCCTGCCTTGGCCAAATCGGCCAAGGCAGGGTGAGAAAGGGTGAGAAGGGGTCGCCCCATGTCTTACATCGTGGCCAACAGAACGCCTGTCCTGCTGTATACCTCTGTTTTCAAGTTGCACATGAAGTGCTCCACGCCAGGTTGGGGAAGGTCCAGCGCCGTGTGATAGAGCTCCAGCCCGCTGTCCAGCGTGATATGGACAAGGTAGGTGACAGGTTCCTCTTCCGTGGGCGCCGCCGTAAACCTTCCCTTGAGCACGCTCCCTTCCTCCATATCACGGACACGAAGGCTATGGGAATCACACGCCTGACCGTTGACCCTCTTGATGAGTTCCGCGTCAACAATCTCTTCCCGCAGAATCCCCGGCCAGGAAACGGTACATTCTATGGTGCCGGAAAAGGTGGCCGGCTCCCCTGCCGGAACGGATTTCCCCTTGCCGTAATATGTGCTCTCCACCTGCGGAAAGATCATATCCTTCGTGTTGATCACCCAGCCCAGGGACGCGGTCTGGACCGCCTGTCCAGAGGTCACCGTGACCTGAGAAATTCTGCACACTGTGTCAGCGGGGACCTCCAACTCACCCATAAACCGGGACCCCGTCCGGGTCAAGGGGAACGCCTTCCCCTGACACGTCAGGACCACTTGAAGCTCTTCTGACTTCTCCACGGGAGAAACTTCGATGTACAGCTGGGCAGTTCCGCTTTCTGCGCAAAATGTCCCTGAGACGAAGCTGTCCTCCAGCAGGCCGTTGCTTTCCCATAACAGAGCAGTGTTTCGCATCTCCTCCACTTTCTGATTGCACGTATTTTGAAATTCCATGTACTGTTTCTGCATGGTATAGTAAAGCAACACAAAACCAAGGACAAGCAATAGAATAGCGATCGAAACAGGTCGTTTCCTCATGGCTCTCCCCTCCCAAAATCCAGAACCAATCCTATGTGAAACCATACCGGTTCCTCTATGCGCGTTTCCAAACGCATTCCCCTGGCCGTCATGGTCAGGGGAATGCGTTTTTTCTGATCTATTATGGATAGAGTAAAGCGACCTCATGCGGCTCTGCCGGGCGCTGCTCCATGCTGACCACCTGATAGTCTGGAATGATGGTTTCCCCAAGCCCTCCGGCGCTGTCCGCCGGTTGGATCTCATAGTTGGTCAGCTTCAAACTGCCGTCCGGCTGTTCAACAATGGTATAGACAGCCTGTCCCTGGTAGAGATACCCCACCGGCATTCGTTCTCCGGCCTCCATTCCCGCGCATGTGTCTGTCAAAATCCCGCGAATGGCCCGCAGCGCCTCTGTGGACGGTTCCCCATTCCACAGTTCCGCAAAGGAGACATACGCATACGAACGCAGATCATACCCAAACACTGTCTCAATCAAAGCGGCCATTGCCTGCCCTTTGTCAAGGCCCAGCGTGACGCCCCCCGCCTGGATTCCGTCCTGTTCCGCATACGACACAGCCGAGCCTTTCTTCCCGGTCTCTGCCGGTTCTCCTCCCACAGCCGCCGCTCCAAAGACAACAAGGAGCCCTAAGCACAGAATCACGGCAATGATTGTCTTCTTCATGTGAATTTCTCCTTTCTTGGTCCAGTCTTCACAAATTTTGTATGCAATCCTTCTTTCGGTTCCCCCATGCTATGCTGGGTTTGTGTACAGTAATATCATTCCGCGATCGCCACCCTGTATTTTCCTCCAATAAAGTCTGTCAAAAACAGTTTTTCCTTTTAAGCGTATCATACCATAAGCTAATTTTTTGTCAATAAAAATCTTTTGCTGCGCCCGGCAACAGAATCTCGCCCCGGCCGAATGGCCGGGGCGAGGGGAATTAGATACTGCTCTTTTCAATCTGGGATTTCTTCGATATAGTCCTTATGGATATATGCAAACTGTCCCTTGTGAGGCGAGTCACACAACACATATATCCAAGGATCATTATAGCCGTTATAAATCCACACAATATCTCCTTTATTCATGTGCCCGTAACTCGGATACTGTGTTCCAGGCCCACTTCTAATATTTACACCATTGTAAAGAACCACGGCTTTATAGGGACCTCGACGCTGAATATCCAACTGGTCGTTCCCCTCCGACTGAGTTACAGATGTGTTAGAAATCGCATCATCTAACACTGTTCCCGCAAATACAGGAATTGAAAGCGATACTGCCAAACATACCATCTACAGCCCCAATAACAGTTTTCTCATATATGCCATCTCCTTTCTTTATCTTCGGCACCTTCTTTTGTTCAAAATGTTTGACTCTGTGTTTCCATAAACACATTCATTTCCTCTGCATCGCTAAAATGGCGATATCCAACAAGATGCAAATCAGACGAAGCCGAAATTTCTACATAGAGGAAAAGCTCTGGAAAAAATACATATACGCTTCTGTCCATCACATTTCCATTTGGTGATGGTAGACGACAAACCCACGTTCCAGTCTCTGATACTGACAGTTGATCCAAAAGGAAATCCCTTGCTACTCTAACGTAATCTTCTTGCCGCCCAGCATCTGCCAACTGATCGCCTTTCTCGGCAACAGTCTCAATTGCAAAGATCTTTTTTGTTTCTGGATCAATAGATGCTATATAGGGATTTTGACTATTCTGTCCCATAAATGCAACATCGACTACATCTCGATCCAAGTTTTCTGCATCCCAGCTGCCATATACTTCAGAATCGGAAAAATCCTTTCCAAAAATTTTTGTCATGGCTTCTCGCACATCACTTGTGACGCAGTCAGCGTCCAAGCTGTCGACCGAAGGAAAAAGAATTGCCTCCTGTACGGGAGCCACCATATCAGTAGCCTCATTTTCTGTTTCATGATACGCATAGGCAAACAAAACGCTCATACAAACCAGAATTATAATACTTCCTATAAGAATCCTTCTTTTCGGCATTAAATCCTTCTCCTTTCTTTCGATAGCTATATTTGTAAAATAAGCCAACACCCCGCCGACAAACTTAAATCATGGGACTCCCCTCCTTCCTATTGATATCATTCGCTAACCTGCCATTCATGACAGCGCCACATCAGACACTCGCACCCGCACCGTTCCGCTCAATACACCATTGCTGCTACTGAATGACAAGCGATAGGTCCCGCTCTCTACACCATTGCCAACATACGATTTGTTTCCATGGGCTGGAACAGAAAATGTTCTGAGCCTCCCCTGTGGGTCCGTAATGGTTACACGCATGCTGTTGTTCGTCGTATTATCTACCCAGATACGGTAGGAAACGTACTCCTTCGGCTGATACCAGGAGACACCATATTTTGTCACTGTGGTGTCCACCGCAATATGACTTGCCATGAGTTTGGTTTCTGTTCCTTTCCAACTCTCCTGGTCCATCTTCTCCACTGTCGATTCCGCGCCCATCGCACACACAGAAGAGAGCGCGCACCATGCCAAGACAATACCAAGAACCCGTTTCCATTGTTTCATACTCTTCCTCCTTCGCAATATACCCTATTTATTACGTTGTTTTTCGAAAATTATTGTTGCTTTTAACCTATCCAAATCTTATCACCCCTCTATTTATTTGTCAACGAAAATTTTTATTTCTTGAAAAAAATATTTCTTATCCGTTCCGGTAGACGTCAACAATGAAACATGATAAAATAAGTACGAAAATAGCAAAGGCGGGCACACCCTTGAAACACCACGACGCAGAGCAAAAAAACCGTTATAGTTCAGGATTGGAAGACAATCTGAAAAAAGCCTTGACCGAACTGTTGATCCTTTTTCTCTTTGGAGAGGAAGAACACTACATTGGCGAACTCTCCCCCTTGTTGGAGAAACGCAGTCACGGCGTTCTCAGTATCGTCTTTCCTTACGCTGCCATCTATCGAATCACCCAATCCGGCTACCTGACGGAGACCAAAAAGAAAACCGCCCCGGATGGACGGCTGCGGCAGTATTATGCCATTACAGAGACCGGCCGCGCCTACCTCCAGAAATTGTTAGAAACCTATCAAGCATTTTTCCAAGGGGTTAATGATATTTTATTAAGGGGGGAACGCCATGCGCCGGACTGATCTTTCTCTCTATGAAAAACGCCTGCGAAAATCGGTCTCCGGCTTTCGCCTGCGCTCTAAAGTACAGGCGGCATTCCGCCGCTCCCTGTCTCCTTTGTTGGAAGAAACTCCCTGTCCCAGTTACGACGCCCTTTTACGGGCATTTGGTCCGCCTGAACACATGGCACAGACCTTACTGCAAACCATGACCACGCACCCGCATCCCCGGAGCGGCAAGTTAAAATGGATTCTTGCTGTCAGTATCCCTCTGCTTCTTATTTTCGGGTGCTTCGGTGCGTTGTCCTTCCGAGATCGTCCCGAACAAAATTTCACACTGTCAGACGCTTCCGCTTATTCAGAGAAAGTCTTACTCCAAGACTATGTTTTTTGTCAGGATCGTACATTTTGTGACTGCGATGTAGAATGGGACCAACCAAAGGAGTATCCTTCCTATCTTCTTTTGCTCCAAAATGAAAATGAAACCAGCACCAAGATCACAGTACGGTATTCTCAGAGGCAGCCGCCGCACACCTTCGACGTTCCTCCTGAAAGCACACGCGCCTTTTTGGTGGACGACTCCCAACCCGGAGCTCATGTGATCTCGTTCTCCTCTTCCAACGGTTCCCTCGCTGGCACCATCCGGGTTTTTCTTTCCAAGGCATAAAAAAAACGCTGTCCCTGCCCGAAAAAAGTTGGGCAGGGACAGCGTTTTACGATCGCAAAAGGGTGTTATAACGGCTTCACTGGTATGCCTTCAGGTGCCCGCAAATGGTTCCCCCATCTGCAGCATAAAGCACAAAGTAAAACGTGCTGTCCGAAGGGTCCCTAATAACCTCTGTTTTTCCTCCTGGATCATGCGGGCTCACTGTCATGGAACTCACCTTTGTGTCCCAGATAAGGCCTTTTTTATAGAGCTCAACCATGCAGTCAGCACCGGCCGTATTGTCGAACCCATAGGAAAGAGAATCCCCGTTCCCTTTCACACAAGTGAATTCCGTACTTCTAAATTGTGCTTCCCCAGAAATGGTCTGATCGTATTCCACCACAGAAGACGTGCTCTCCGGCTCTGGCTCAAACGCATAGGCGGAAATGCCAACAATGAACAACAGGAGCATAGACAGGCATATACAAAGTAATTTTTTCACTGCAATCCTCCTCCCTTTGCATGAACAAGGGTACAAGCAACAGGGTTTCCTTTTTATGGCTTGCTTTTCCTGTATTTTCATTCGTCTTTGGGGGACATCTCCCTTATTTTAGTATTAGTTTAACAAATTTCCATTAGAATTTCAATCAAAAATTTTCAATATAGCCAAGTCAATCCATATCTTCGTAAATAAATCTCGCCCCTGTCAAACTTTGACAGGGGCGAGCGTTTTATTCTTCTACCCTTCGTACCATGGAAACACCAGCAGAGCCGGAGCTCCAGCCGCAGTCCATAAAATCGTCCTTCTTCTCTTCTTTGCGCGCCTCTCCTCCTTGTTTCGTCGTATCTCCTGCCAGAACGAGATCAAATCACAAAAAGATAGCGGAACACAGGAATCAGGGAAATCACACTATATCCTCCAAAGGCCAGGGAACAGGCTCCCACTATACGGAACGCAACCGCCAATCCCCGCAGTCCTTCCTGCTTCGCAATATGTGCAGCCCCCCGAAACAACAGGATACCTGCCAAAATCTGTAATACCATGCCAAGAATAGAAACACCCAGAGCAACTAAGCTGAAGGTTGCACTGATCCCAATTTGATCATTTACAAAAATTCCATTATCATAAATCATAGCCATGCTCCTTATGCAAAGTTTACTCGGCTCTGTTTCATTCACTCTAAAATATCACAGGATATCATTCCGCGCTCCTCTTCTGGCAGCTTTTCAGGGGAAATTCCCCCACTTTTTCCCGAATACAGACGCCTCCCTCAAAAAAGAAGGGGCTGTTTTCCCTTCATCGCCTCAAAATAGGGAATCCCCTTGTGAGAATACCAGGCAAAGTAGATCATAATGTCCCGGGGGGCCGGCGGTTCCCGGAGATTTTTCCCCGCAATCTCGCTCAGCCGGCCCCGGTCTCCCAAATCCCAGCAGCGGGCGGCCAGCCGCTCGATGGCTCTGCCGGTGGCGCCGGGTTTCTTCTGCAGCCACACCGCCACAATGGGGTAGATGTCCTTGGTCAGGAAAATGTCCTCGGAATCCATTCGCTCCTCAAACATCCGCCGGGCAAACAGATCGGAGGCAGCCGCGAGAGGCCGAATACTTCCGCCAGCAGGGCCAAGGACGGAACGAATATCCATCTCTGTTTTTGTCATGATAAAACCACCTTTTGATTCAGATGGCTTTATCATATTATGTTATTAAGTAGTATCGGCCTTTGGCGACTTAATACGACATATTTCCCAGTTTTTCCCTTTTTACTTTACAGGGCGGTTCCTCTTTTGGGCAGGAAGAGGGAACCCACCTCCGCTTTTTCCAAGGTCAACAATTTGACTTTCCGGTCCAGCCCGCCTGCGTATCCCGTCAGGCTGCCGTTGGTCCCCACCACCCGGTGGCATGGGATAAGGATGGAAATTGGATTGTGTCCCACTGCGCCCCCCACCGCCTGGGGGGACATCCGCCGGATACCCAGCTCCTCCGCCACCTGCCGGGCAATGGCGCCATAGGTCATGGTCTGCCCATACGGAATGGTGCGGAGGATGCGCCACACCGCCTTCTGAAACATGGTTCCCACCATGTGGATGGGGATTTCCAGTTCCGGCTCCTGTCCCGCGAAGTAGAGGGCAAGCCACTGCTTCACCTGCGCAAACAGCGGAATCTCCCGCGCCACCGAGTCCGGTGCCAGGGAGCGGGCAAAGTATTTTTGTCCGACAAACCACACCCCTGTCAGGCCGGCATCGTCCGCCGCCAAAAGGAGCTCTCCCAGAGGGGATGGATACTGACTGGTATAGTGCATGGGATTCCTCCTCCACATAAAAAAGGTTACAACCGTGTTTTTTCTCATCATACCACAGGATTTCTGTCCGCGCCAGCTTGACCTTTCTTCCTGCCCAGGGTATAATTCTTCAACATAGGTGCCGGGCCTCTCATCCCGGTTCTGTCACAATTTGATTTATACGTCTATTCCCGTCCTTCTCTTCCCCCTTCATTTCTGAAAAGCGAGGTTTCTATGCGTCTGTTTCGACTCCTTCCCCTGATGCTTTTTCTCCTCCTCTGCGGTTGTCAGGGCGGCGATTCCGCCGCCGGCAGCCTTCCCGACCTGGACAAGGCGCAAGAGGTCCGCGTCATCCCCGCCGGGGAGACCGCGCCCACGCAGGTCTTGACCGAAAAGAGCCAGATCGAAGCGTTGATCTTGGCCATGGATTTGGATCATTGGTCCACCGCGGACCTTCCCCAGGGCCTGCGTCCCGCCGGAACCCTCTCCTTCACTCAGCAGCCAACCCAAACAGTATGGCAGAAGGAAGCCGGGGACGAGCTCCGGGAGCTCTGTCAGATCCAGCTCTACCAGGACGCCCCTTACCTGACCTTGACCACCCTGGGTCTCTCCCTTGATGTTGCCATCTCTGACCAGGCTTCCAAGGAGCTGATACACAATTTATTTCCATGACAAAAGCACCGCCCTGGCCAATGTGGCCAGGGCGGTCAATGATTTTTATGGAAGCAGCCTTACATCTTGCTCTATCCATCCCCTGTGGTCGCGCAGTTTCACATAGGGTAGAGATACCGCATAATGTCGATGACCACCAGGATTATCCAACCCACACAGAGGGCGAAGCAAAGTACGCCGGTCACAACACAGCCCCTGCGCAAGCGCAGAAACTTCTCCTCTTGAGGCAGGCGCCTCCCTCTCCGAACCAGCAAGAGCCCAGCCAGCAAGAGGGCAATCCCTGGGGCAAACGTAAAAAAGTACGTCCACGCCCTTGACGCCGAGGAAAGATAGCCGACGACTTCGGGCCGCCACATGATATGGGGCCATACGGCGACCATGAACAGTGCATACAAACAGACAACCCAGCAAAGGATTCCGCCCACCACAGAACCAGGAAAAAATGCTCTGTTCCTGGTTTCCCTCCGGCATTGGTTTCCCACTTGAAACAATATAACGCCGGCAGCCACGGTTCCTATTACTATTATACACAATAAAATCTGAATCTGATTCGCATGCTGACCCATACCTATTCCTCAAGCATACCCATAGAAAGAGACATACTCTTTATATACTGTCCCTCCAACTGGTATTGCAGCGCTAAGCGTTTGAATATGAAAATTTATAGAAAATTTAATGGATTTTCTATCACTTGATACAACTGCTGCCTCTCCACTCCTACCTACAATCTTTGTTTGCATAGTTTCAGGAACATTTTGTTGGCTAACTACTCTTATTGACGATTCCGCTCCATTAATAGTATTAAAGGCAGAAATTATGAGCACGATTTTATACTTCGTCTGCATGTTACAGGATACAGGGTCTTTTTCCAATGCATCCTCAGTTGAAAATATCCCGGTTCTCCCGGAAAAGCTGCTCTACCCGCCGCCGAAGAGGGGCGTGCTCCTCCCAGGTCAGGTTCGGGTCCCGGGCCAGAATTCCCTGGGCCGCCGCCTGGGCCTGGTGGAGCAGGCGCATGTCCCCTTCCAGGCTGGCCAGTTTCAGCTGGGGCAGCCCATGCTGCCGGGCGCCGAAGAAATCCCCAGGGCCCCGGAGCTTCAAGTCCTCCTCCGCGATGGCAAACCCGTCGGTGGTGGAGGCGAGGGTTTTCAGCCGCTTTCGGGTCAGCTCGTTCCGGTTGTCCGAGAGAAGCACGCAATAGGATGGGTGCTCCCCCCGCCCCACCCGGCCTCGGAGCTGGTGGAGCTGGCTAAGGCCGAACCGGTCCGCGTCCTCCACAACCATCAAGCTGGCGTTGGGCACGTCCACCCCCACCTCAATGACCGTGGTGGATACCAGGACATCCACTTCCCCTGCGGCAAAGGCCGCCATGACCCCCTGCTTGTCCCGTGCCTTCTGCTTTCCGTGGACAATTCCCACCCGCAGATCGGGAAAGACCTCTTCCTGGAGCTGGCGGCCATACTGCTCCGCCGCCTTCAGTCCCTCCGGGTCCTCCTGGTCCACCGCCGGGCAGACAATATACACTTGGCGGCCCTGGGCCACCTGCTTCCGGACAAAGGCATACAGCCGCGCCCGCTTGTCCTCCCGGATCAGATAGGTAGCCACCGGGGTGCGCCCCGGGGGAAGCTGGTCAATGACAGACAGATCCAGGTCCCCATAGATCATCAGCGCCAGGGTCCGGGGAATGGGGGTGGCTGACATCACCAGCACATGGGGCCGGTCCTTCTCCCCGCTCTTGGCGGCCAGGGCCGCCCGCTGGTCCACGCCAAACCGATGCTGCTCGTCGGTGATGACCAGCCCCAGCCGCCGGAAGGATACCCCTTCACTGAGCAGCGCGTGAGTTCCCACAATCAGGTCCAGCGCCCCCGCGGCCAGGGCCGCCCGGCAGTCTCGCTTCTGGGCGGCGGTCATGGAGCCCACCAGAAGGCCCACCCGAAGGCCTGTCCCCGCCAGAAGGGTTTCCATGGTCCTTTGATGCTGCTGGGCCAACAGCTCCGTGGGGGCCATCAGCGCCGCCTGACAGCCGTTCTGCCAGGCAAAATAGGCGCAGGCCGCGGCCACCACCGTCTTGCCCGAGCCCACGTCCCCCTGCAGCAGGCGGTTCATGGGAACGGCCCGCCGCAAATCCGCCGCCGCTTCCTTCACCGACCGCAGTTGGGCCGGGGTGAGGGAAAAAGGCAGCCGGCTGGTAAAGGCCTCCAGGTCCTGCCGCACAAAGGGACAGGCCCGCTGTTCTCCCCGCCGTCCCCGAATGAGGGTCAGACCCAGGTTCAGGCAGAACAGCTCCTCAAACATCAGCCGCCGCCGGGCCTTGGTCAGGGCCTCCCAAGAGGCGGGAAAATGAATGCTCCCATAGGCCTGCTCCACAGGGACCAGATCATAGGTCTCCCGCAGGTCGTCCCCCAGGGTCTCCTGCACCTGGGGCAGGCAGGCCAGCCCCGCCCGGACCAGCCCCGTGAGAAACCGGTTGGTGATCCCCGCAGTCAGAGGATAGACCGGGAAAATGCCCCCTGTGAGCTGATGTGCCCCCTCCCGCTCAAAGGCGGGGTTTACCATAGACCGGCGGTACCCTTCCCCCGTAAGGGTCCCGTAAAAAAAATAAGTCTGTCCCGGCTGGAGGGCCTTGCGGACATAGTTCTGATTAAAAAATGTAACCGCCGCCTGGCCGGTACCATCCACGATCCGTCCCTTGGTCAGCTCCATCCCCTTGCGGATATAGCTGGTGCGAAAGGGTTCCGCCACTACGGCGGAAAAGCAGACCGGCGTGTCCGCCGGAAGCCAGGCAATGCCTTCCCGCACCGTGCGGTCCTCATACTCCCGGGGAAAATAGGCCAGCAGGTCCGCCACTGTGGACAGGCCCAGCTTATCCAGGGCCCGCGCCCGGGCGGGACCCACGCCGGGCAGGTCTGTCAGGGGGGTGTGCAGCGTCCGTTCCGCCATAACGGAGCCTCCTTTCCAGGGACAGCAGTAAACCTGAGGGCAACAGCCCCCCGCTTTCTCCCTACGCGCTCCCGTTCTCCTCACATCGGACTTTCCTGCATTATAACACACAACCACCCCCTTGCAAACCCGCCCTGCTCATCCCCGGTCCCACTGTTATCCCAAAAACAGCCGCACCGTAAGGGAGGCAAAGAAAAAGCCCGCCAAATCGGCACAGAGGGCCGCCGGCACCGCATACCGGGTTTTCTTGATCCCCGCTGCGCCGAAATACACCGCAATGGTATAAAAGGTGGTCTCTGTGGAACCCAGCATCACCGCTGCCGTGCGCCCAATGGTGGAGTCCGGGCCATAGGTGGTAATGAGCTCCGACCCCACCCCCAGGGCGGCGCTGCCGCTGATGGGTCGGACCAGCATCAGCCCCACCGTCTCCGGCGGGATACCCAGCCACTCCAGGGCGGGCGCCAACAGTTCCGCCGCCAGTTCCAGCGCCCCCGAGGCCCGGAGCATGGCCACCACCGTGAGCAGTGTGACCAGAGCGGGCAGAATCCGCAGCAGAATCTCCAGCCCCTTGGCCGCCCCCTGGAGCAGGGCATCATAGACATCCACCCGTTTTGCCATGCCATAGCAGGAGACCCCCGCAATGATTCCCGGCACCAGCAGGTCCAGCACCAACTGCATCGGCTCCGCCTCCTTTCCTACGACCGCCAGAGCCTGGACAGCAGCTTGGCCGCCAGAATCCCTGTGGCCACAGACAAGGCGGAGGTCACCCACACCGCCGGCAGAATGTCAAAGGGCGTGGCGCTCCCCGCCGCCATGCGGACCGCAGCCACCGTGGTGGGAATCAGTTGGATGGACGCGGTGTTGCACACCACCAGCATGCACAAGCTGTCGCTGGCCACCCCCGGGGTCCGGCGGCTCATCCGCCGGGCAGCCTCCAGCCCCAGGGGGGTGGCGGCGTTGCCCAGTCCCAGCAGGTTGGCCGAGACATTGGCGGCGATGGTGTCCATGGTCCCCCGATCCCCGGCAAAATCCGGAAACAGCCGCCGGAGAATGGGCCGCAGCAGGCGGGCCAGCTTTTCCGCCAGCCCGGCACGCTGCATGACCTCCATCACTCCCATCCACAGACAGAGGACCCCTGCCATGGAAATCCCCAGTTCGATGGCCGAGGCCGCACCATCCAGCGCCGCCGACGCCAGCTCCCCTTGGTTGCCCATCGCCAGGGCGCAAAGCAGGGAAAGCGCCGTCATTCCTGTCCAGATCACCGTCATTGCCATGGTGTCTCCTCCTCGCTGCCCGCCGTCTGCCCCGGGTTGTTCTCGTTCCACCCTATGTGTTTTTCGGAAAAATCATTCCTTTCCTTATTTTCCTCTTTTTTCCTGGAAACGACAAGTTTCGATTGACTTCCTTCCACATTTTGTTATAATCAAATTAAATCCATGAGTTTTTTGTCTATTTTGGCTGTTTTTGTCAGGGCGGCTGGGGGATTCCCAGCTGCACCGGCAAAAAAGAGAGAGAAAACAGCTGACGCTGAAAGGATGTGCTTCACCATGAAGTCAACAGGTATCGTTCGCCGAGTGGATGAGTTAGGGCGTATCGTTCTCCCCATTGAACTGCGCCGCACGCTGAACATCGCGGAAAAGGATTCCCTGGAAATCTACGTGGACGGGTCCTCCATCATGCTGAAGAAGTATCAGCCCGCCTGCATTTTCTGCGATAGTGCAAAGGATATCTCTGTCTTTAAGGGCAAGAATATCTGCGCACACTGTCTCAAGGAGCTGTTACAAAAATAACCCCGCTCTTTCCAACCAACAAGGCCGTGTCCCCTATGTGGGGACACGGCCTTTCCCTTGTTCCTCCCGCCGCCCCAAACCCAGGGGCTATGTGGGAGTTTCCAAACGGCCGCAGCCTCCGGCAGGCGCTGCGGCCGCTGTCGTCCAGATTAAGATTCTTTCTTTCGGGCAAGCACACGGTCATAGAGCACTTTCCGGGAGAGCCGGCAGGCTGCTGCCGCCTCTTTGACCGCGTCCCTGGTGGACCAGCCCTCCAGTTGGAGCTTATCCACCAGCGCCAGCCCATCCTCCAGGGTGGGCGCCTGCTCGGCCACAGGGGGCGCCCCCTCCACCACCAGGACAAATTCTCCCTTGGGGGGATGCGCCTCATAGTAGGACACTGCCTGTCCCAGCGTGGTCCGCCGGACCTCCTCATGGAGCTTGGTGAGCTCCCGGCACAGTGCAATTCGCCGGTCCGGCCCGAAGGCCTCCGCCAGGTCCCTCAAGGTGGCCTGGAGCTTATGGGGGGCCTCATGGAAGAGCATGGTGCGCGTCTCCCCCCGGAGACTCTCCAGATGGGCCCGGCGGTTTTTCTTGTTCATGGCCAAAAAGCCCTCAAAGGTAAACCGTCCCGTGGGCAGACCGGACACCGCCAGCGCGTTGACAAAGGCACAGGGGCCGGGGATGGGAACCACGGGAATCTCCTGCGCTGCGCACTGGGCCACCAGTTCCTCTCCCGGGTCACTGATGGCGGGGGTACCGGCATCGGTGACCAGGGCGCAGCTCTCGCCCCCCAGCAGGCGGGCGATCAGTTCCTCTCCCCGGGTTCCGGTATTGTGGCGGTAGTAACTCACCATAGGCTTCTTCAGCCCCAGATGGTTGAGGAGCTTCACCGTCACCCGGGTGTCCTCGGCGGCGATGAAATCCACCTGCTCCAGGGTCTCCGCCGCCCGGAGAGACAGATCCCCCAAGTTGCCAATGGGGGTGGCGACCAGATATAATGTTCCTGCCATGGCAGCATCCTCCTCAGTGTGCAGACTCTGTCTGATAGTGGACCGGTAAAATCTCCAGGCCGGGCCCGCCTTCCTTCACCGCCTCCACCAAAACCGCGTAGGGAGGGCTGGAGGGCCCATAGGACAGCAGCTGAAGACGCTTAGGCTCCAGCCGGGCCCCCTGAAGGGCGGCAAAGAGCTCCGCCAGCCGCTCGGGGCGGTAGACCAGCGCGAAACGCCCCCCTGTCTTGGCCAAACGCCCTGCCGCCCGGCACAGGTCGTCCACCGGGCAGGTGTCGTCCATCCGGGCCTGTCCCCCCGACTTGCCGGACCCCGCCCGAAAATAGGGGGGATTGGCAATCACCAGCTGGAAGCGGTCGCCCTTCAGCAGGGCGCGGTCCCGGAGGTCTCCGGTAAGAACTTGTCCCTCCAAGCCGTTGTCCGACAGGTTCCGCCGGGCCAAGCCGGCCGCGACAGGGTCCAGCTCCACCCCCACCCGGTCCAGGGCCTCCTCCCGCTGGGACAGCAGAAGCAGGAGGGAGCCCACCCCACAGCCCAGGTCACACACCGACCACCGGGGGCGCAGGGTGCAAAACCGGGCCAGCAGCACGCTGTCCCGGCCCAGCTTAAAACAGGCGTCCGATTGGGTAAGCCGGTACCGGCCCAAAAATTCCACCGACTCCACGGCTCACCCTTCCCCTTCCATCGCCCGCAGCTCCCGGAGCAGCCAGCGGACGGTCCGGGCGGTCATTCCCCAGATAAAATGGCCCTCATACTCATAGATGGGCACATCCATAAATCCCGTCCGCCAGGGATAGTTTTTGGGAAAGCCCATCCGCTCATAGGGGAACTGATCGTCCACCTGGGCCGAGACCGTGTAGCGATAGACCTCCTCAGGGTAGTGCATCAGGTAGTCCAGAGGGACAAAGAAAACATTCTTCACCTCTGCCGCGCTGGCCGCAAGCCGGTCCACCCCCTGGGGGCTGATGGTGCCCAGAAAGGGGTACACCACCCGGTCGCTGATATCCTGGATAACATCCAGGGGGGCCAGAATCTCAATCTCCTCCGGGGGAATCCCGATCTCCTCCCAGGTCTCCCGGAGGGCGGTTTCCACCGGACGCTCTCCCCTCTCCCGCCGGCCCCCGGGGAAGCAGACCTCCCCGGGCTGGTGGCCCACCAGGGTCTCCGCCCGGGTCTCGAAGAGGAGGCAGAGCTTTCCCTCCCACTGGGCCAAGGGGACCAAAATGGCATACTCTCCCACCGCGCCCTGGATGCCCAGCTCCCGGTGGGTAAAGTGGTGCTTCATTTCCGCAATGGTCATGGTATCCTTTCCTCCTCTCAGGACTCCGGCACAGTGAACTTGGCCAAGGGGTCCTCCTCCTGCCAGAGGACCACCCGGCCCTGGGCCAGGCTCCGGGGCACATCAATCAGGCGCTGGTTTCGGCTGCCCCGAAAGTGGAGCTCATAGGACTTCTCCTTGGCCAAAAAGGGACCGTCCACCAGCACGTCGGTCTGGGCCAGCAGGGCAGTCCAGTCCGGGTTCCCACTGTCCCGCAGGTGCTCAAAAAGGTAGCCGGAATAGGTCCAGACATTCAGCCCCCGGGCATGGGCCGCTTGGGCCAGCGCCGCGCAGTCCGCCGCCTGGGCAAAGGGTTCCCCCCCGGAGAGGGTCACGCCCTCAATGAGGGGATTGCGCCCCATCTCCGCCATCAGTTCCTCCAGGGAAACCTCCCGGCCGCCGGCGGGATCGTGGGTGTCCGGATTGTGACAGCCTGGGCAGTGGTGGGGACAGCCCTGGGTGAAAATGGTAAAGCGCAACCCATGTCCGTCCACAATGGAGTCGTTGACCGTGTTGGCAATTCGCATAACAAGGTCCTCCCATTCTATGCAAAGATCCCCTGTATGATACCACACTTTTCTCCCCGGGACAATGGGAAAGAGGGCAGGAAATCCCCGTGCGGGCCATCCTGCTCTTTCCCCCAAAAAAGCAGGCCACCGCCTTGGTTCCGGCGGTGGCCTGCGGTATGCTCTTATCCTGCTATGGGAACAAACTCACTTGGTGTAATCATAGAAGCCCTTGCCGCTCTTCCGGCCCAGACGGCCAGCGCGGTAGAGAACCTTGTACAGGTGCGCGGGACGGTACTTGGAGTCAGCGGTCTCCTGGTACAGGGACTCCATCACCTCGATCATCACATCGATGCCGATGGCGTCGGCCAGCTTCAGGGGGCCCATGGGCAGGTTGTAGCCCAGCTCGCAGGCCTTGTCGATGTCCTCGTAGGAGCAGACATTCTCCCCGGCCAGGATGGCGGCCTCATTCATCATGGGGCACATCACCCGGTTGGCAATGAACATGGGCACATCGGTGACGGTGACAAACTCCTTGCCAAAGCCCTTGGCCACGGCCTTGCCGGTCTCAATGGTGTCCTCGGAGGTATCATAGGCGTTGATGATCTCCACCAGCTTCATGGCGGGCACGGGGCTGAAGAAGTGCATTCCCAGGAACTTCTCCGGACGCTGCGACGCTGCGGCCAGCTCGGTGATGCTCAGAGAGGAGGTGTTGGAGACAAAAATCGCCTCGGGCTTGATGATGGGGGCCATTTTGGCGAAGGCTTCCTTCTTCAGCGCCATGTTCTCCACCATGGCCTCAAAGACGATGTCCACGTCCTTCAGGTCCTCCAGCTCGATGGTGGCCTTCAGGTGGCCCAGCCAGCCGTCGGCCTGCTCCTGGGTGATCTTGCCCTTGGCCACCTTTTTCTCAAAGCCCTTTTTGATCCCGGCCACGCCCTTCTCCAGGGTGGGGGTTCTGTGGTTGTACAGGACCACGTCATAGCCGCCCTCCAGAGCGACCTGGGCGATGCCTCTGCCCATAAGGCCTGCGCCATACACGCCAACAGTCTTAACTTCCATGTTTCTGCAACTCCTTAAATACATTGATAATTTCCCGATGGGGTATCTAATAATCAGCCTTGCCGGATTGCCCGGAAATGCCTTTTTAATCATAAAGAAACCGGGGCCTTTTTCCTTCCCCTCCAGACCGAAGGGAAAAACCCCGCCATTTTCAGCTTGTGTTTGTCCTATCTTACAGGAAGAACCCGGCTTCGTCAAGGTCTGCTGTTGACATTTTCACAATTTTTTCTTTCTCCCCTTCCCAGTTCCATGGCGTTTTCCACGGAAGGAAGGCGGATTTCTCCTCTCTCATACGCTTTATTGTGCAAACATCTTTTTCCTCCTTTTCCTACGTTTTGTATATTTTGTTCAGTTTTCTCTCCCGTTTTTTGGTTGTTATAACCACATCTCTTTCCACTTTTCTTTTCTCTCTTAGTGCTAATTAAGTATTGCACCCGCTAAAAATAATTAATATATGGCATGCGCCTCCCCAATTCTTATGATATAATAGCACCGTAGAAGTTGCCCCGTATTGGAAGACGTTGCCGTGGGCATTCTTCTCATGCCCAGGCAATTGTTTTAATGCCTGTTACGTAAGAAATCATTATACAGGAGGAATTTTATCATGGAATTCAAACTGAACGAAGACCAGCAGATGATCCACGACCTGGCCAAGGACTTTGCGGAATCTGTCCTGCAGCCCCGGATCGACGAGATCGAGGCCGGCGAGATGACCGAGGTCAGCAACGGCCAGAAGCATCCTCAGCTGCCCCACGACATTCATCAGCAGCTGGCTGAGTGCGGCTTCATCGGCATCAGCTTCCCCGAGGAGTACAACGGCATGGGCATGGGCCACGTGGAGCAGGCCATTGTCATCAAGGAGCTCAGCCGCGTTTCCCCCTCTGTGGGCAAGTGCCTGGACGTGTACATCCTGGGTCTGGAGGCTCTGGACCTGTATGCCAACCATGAGCAGAAGATGAAGTATCTGGCTCCCTGCTGCTCCGGTGAGCAGACCGTCTCCTTCGCTTTCACTGAGCCCGAGACCGGTTCCGACCCCAAGATGCTGAAGACCCGCCTGGAGAAGCAGGCCGACGGCACCTACAAGCTCAACGGCGTGAAGCGCTTCATCTCCAACGCTGGTTATGACGGCCCCTGCGTGCTGTTCGCCCTGCAGAAGGACGAAGAGTCCGGCAAGGACCTGGTCACCGGCCTGGTGATCGACAAGTTCTGCGAGGGCTACTCCATCTCCTCCCCCTGGGAGAAGATCGGCTATCGCGGCTCCGAGGTCTATGACATCTTCCTGGATGACGTGAAGGTCACCGAGGACCAGATCCTGGGCAAGCCCGGCGACGGCTTCACCCAGCTGCTGGGCACCACCGCTTATGGTAAGCTGGGCTTCACCGCCGTGTTCGTGGGCACCGCTCTGGGCGCTGCTGACATCGCGCTGAAGTACTGCCAGGAGAAGCTGCACCGCGGCAAGTCCATCACCAAGTTCCCCACCACCCAGCTGCGTCTGTCCACCATGCTGACCTACGCACACACCGCCGAGCTGCTGCTGCTGGAGGCCGCTGACTACTGCGACCACAACCACTTCGCTGGCGATGATATCCCCACCATGCGTGCTGTTCAGGCCCGTACCGCACAGGCCAAGGGCTATGCCGCTGAGACTGCCACCAAGGTTGCCACCATGGCCGTCAACGCCATGGGCGCTTACGGTGTCTGCGACGAGTATCAGGCAGAGCGCTTCCTGAGAGACGCCGCTGTCGCCCCCAACATCGAGGGCTCCGGCGACATCCAGTACCTGATCCACGGCATGTATGTCGCTGCCAACGGAAACACCAACTAATCCTTGGTTTTCCGCTGATTGTTCGTAACTTCCGTCAGCCGGCCCCTTGTGGGCCGGTTGGCGTAGGTAAGTAGGTCCCATGGCCCCTCTTAAAGGCCAAATATTGATGATGGAGGATTTTATCATGAAACCTGTTTATCCCGCAGCCAGAGCGTTGCCCACTTATGAGAACCTGCTGCTCGAGATGGTCGAGCCCAACATCCTGAAGGTCACCCTGAACAGACCCAAGGCTTACAACGCCCTGTCCCACGACCTGGTGCGTGAGCTGACCGAGCTCTCCCAGTGGCTGGTTGACGAGTACTACAACATCCGCGTTGTCCTGCTGTATGGCGGCGACGAGGGCAAGGGCTTCTGCGCCGGCCTGGATGTCAAGCAGGGCCTGACCGACTACGAGCAGACCGTTCCCGGCTTCTATCACTATCAGATTAAGCTGGGCGAGCTGGAGTGGTTCATTGCTAAGACTCCTCAGCCCTGGATCACCCTGATCGACAACGTCTCCGCTGGCGGTGGCTTCTCTCTGGCTATGTGCTCTGACATTCGTGTCTGCACCAAGACCGCTCGTTTCTCCTGCTTCTATGCCAACGTGGGCATCGGCGGCTGCGACATGTCCTCCTCCTACTTCCTGCCTCGTCTGATCGGCACCGGCCGTGCTTATGAGATGATGCTGACCGGTAACTTCATCAACGCTGATGAAGCTTGGAACCTGGGCCTGGTGTCCAAGGTTGTTGACGAGCGCAAGGACCTGGTTCCCGCTGGCCTGGAGCTGGCCCGCGTCATCGCCGCCAAGGACCCCATGGCTGTCCGTCTGACCAAGGAGGCTATGCGTGCCAACGTCGACGCTTCTGGCTTCGACAACGCCCTGCAGGTTGAGAACCGCAACCAGACCCTGATGATCGCCCACAACGTCAACAAGGACGCTTCTCAGGATCCCATCGGCAAGTATTGGATCGAGGATCGTACCGATCCCATGAATCCCAAGGGCGCCAACTAATTGGCTCCTCTGCTTTGCTTTTGAAAAACCTCCGGCTTCGGCCGGAGGTTTTTTCTTACCGCAGCCCAAATCGTCGGGCCGCCATATCCAATTTTTTACGCCATTCCCTGCGCCGGGACAGCCCCTGCGCCTGACGATATGCCTTAAAAATTTCCTGCTTATACTCCACAGGGTCCTGTTCATAGACCAGACATCTCTCTCGCATGGCCTCCCACTGCCATAGGAAGATCAGCGCATACCACAGCTGGCTCTCCAGCGAGGTCTCCTGTTTCCAATAGGCACCAAACTGTTCCTCCATAGGGGCGAACATAATACGGTCCAACTCCGCTTGGGTAAACAGCCCCTGCTCCACCGCCATGGAAACGATATCCGTTCCCGGCAGAAAATTCAGCCCGTGGAGCTGCAGGACATAGCGCCCCGGAAGCTCTTTTACCAGGAAATAGGTCTCTTTCAAATCCTCTAACGATTCAAAAGGATGCTGCAACATAAAGTCATAGCTGACCCACGGCACCCCCGCCGCCTGAAAGAACCCTGCCGCCCGGAGGATCTCCTCCCGGGTCTCATACCGGTGAAATACCTCCCGCCGGACGCGGTCCGATCCAGACTGGATTCCCATAATGACCTCCGTCAATCCCACACGGACCAGCTTTTCCAGCACCTCTTGTTTGGCCGCCTTGGGATGGGACCAGATGGTAAAGGGAAGGTGAATCTCCCGCTGATAAGCCGCCACAAATTCATCCACCCATCCTGGAAGATTGGGAAAAATTTCATCATAAAAATGCACCATCATCATGCGGGGACAGGCCCGCTTGGCCTCCCGAAGCTCCTCCATGACACTCTCTACCGACCGGGTTCGTACCGTGGCGATCCCCTGCGGCATAAAGCGGTGAAGGGGTGCACAGGAGCAATAGGTACAGGTAAACGGACACCCCCGGGAGGCAATGACCTCATACCGCAGCGTATGCCGCTGCGGGTCCCCCCGCCGCAGTCGATCCCTCTCAATCAAACAGGCCCGTGGGCTGCTCACCACAGGAATCCCATACCCATCAATCTCCTTCAATACCCCGCCAATGGGCTGAACCACTGTCTCCCCATGGCGCCGGCAGCAAAGAGAGGCGAGGTCCTCTCCACTCTCCCCACACATCAAACGGTCCGCCAAGTTAACCATAGGAATTTCCCCGTCTCCCCGGATCACATACGCTGCTCCCCGGTCCAAGAAGTAATCTGGATACAAACTGGCAAACGCGCCGCCGCAAACCAGCGGAATGGCGTACCGCGCACGCAAGGTCTTCATCACCTGCTCCACTGTATCCAAATACATGGAGCTCATCACAGACAAACCGATAAAGACAGGCTCTGCCCGCCGCACCTCCTCACAGAGAAGCTCCAATTCTCGACGGCTGGTCTGCCCAGGGCAATGGCTGTTAAACTCCTTATAAAAAACCACCTGCACCTGATACCCAGCCCGCTCCAGCGCCCCTTCCAGATACCGCACCCCCAACGCCTTGGTATTGTAAAAGGCCAGAAGCATCACCCGTCCCTTGGGTGTCCCTCCGCCAAGCTTTTGCAACATATCACGTCATCCTTTATACTAAAAATCGGTTTTGGTCCAAACAATACTTATAGTATATATCAGCCCCATAAAAAGATCAATAGTCTGTTCACTCTGGGAGATAATACTTATAGTCTTTTCTCGGAGGGATCTTTCTATGATGACGCAGACCATCGGCCGTAAATTGCGGCAGTTCCGACAGAAAAAAGGCTACAGCCAGGAAACCCTGGCAGACCGCGCCGGGCTCCATCCCACGTACATTGGCCAAGTGGAGCGTGGGGAGAAAAACATCACCGTAGAAACTCTGGCAAAAATCACCACCGCCCTGGGTATCCCCATCTCCTCTGTCTTTGACGATGTTCTTTCCAATCCCATGCCTTCTGTAGAAAACTATCCCTTGCGGGCCTATGAGCTCTTCTCCAGCCTTTCTGAAAAAGATCAAAGACGCCTTTACGATATCCTGTCTCAAATTCGCAGTCTTCTCTAACTCCACCTCGCACGGACATCACCGCCCCCTCTCCCCCGCCGTACCGCATTTTTCACGGCGGGTTTTTCTATCGCTCTCTCAAAATAAGACGCAGAAAATCCGTGGGAGTTCCGTGTAAAATCCGTGGGAAATTGCGGAGCAAAGCATTGATGGATAAGGGATTCCCCCAGAAGAAGGTTCTGAGCCTGGTGCTCTGTGTGGCTGTGATGCTGTCTG
>OGCQ01000189.1_pt1 | contig 120259 bp, 100 predicted proteins | sample 1570161 | NCBI WGS metagenome assembly OGCQ01 (sample SAMEA4384402, study PRJEB24528) | human gut metagenome | reverse complement strand
GCCGCCAAGCGTGCCGCCCTGCTGATGAAGGAGCTGGCCGGCGGTACGATCTCGAGCGATATCACGGACATCTACCCCGCTCCGATCGCCGATTTCGTCTTCGACGTCTCGTTGGCGCGCGTCAATGCGCTGATCGGCAAGGAGATTCCCGAAAACGTCGTCCGTACGATCATCGCGGCGCTGGAGGTGAAGATCCTCTCCGAAAAGGACGGCGTGCTGACGGTCGCCGTTCCGCCCTACCGGGTGGACGTGCAGCGTGAGGCCGATCTGATCGAGGACATCCTCCGCATCTACGGCTACAACAATGTCGAAATTCCCCAGCAGGTCCGCTCGACGCTCTCCTATGCGCCGAAACCCGACCGCAACAAGCTGATGAACCTCGCCGCCGATTTTCTGACGGCCAACGGATTCACCGAGATCATGTCCAACTCGCTGACCAAGGCGTCGTATTACGAGGGGCTGACTTCCTGCCCCGCCGACCGCTGCGTCCGCATCCTCAATCCGCTGAGCGCCGACCTCAGTGTCATGCGCCAGACGTTGCTGTTCAATATGCTGGAAGCCGTCGAACTGAACGCCAACCGCCGCAACGGCGATCTGTGCCTTTACGAGTTCGGCAACTGCTACTTCTACGACGAGTCGAAACGCTCGGAGGAGAACCGCCTTGCGGCCTATTCCGAGGAGTACCGGCTCTCCATCGCTGTTACGGGCGTCGCCACCCCGCAGTCGTGGGACTCCAAGCCCGTGAAGGCCTCGTTCTTCACCCTGCGCGCCGTTGCCGAGAAGCTTCTGCGCCGTTTCGGCATCGACATTTATGCGCTGAAAACCGAGCCGCTCGAAAGCGATCTTTTCAGCGAAGGACTCTCGATGTCGCTCAATGGCAAGGAATTGTTGCAGATCGGCTCCGTTGCCGCGAAAATCCGTCGCATGACCGATGTTAAACAGGAGGTGTACTATCTGGAGATGAATTTCGAAGCCCTCGCCAAATCCACGAAGAAGCTGAAGATCGTGGCCGAGGAACTTTCGAAGTTCCCCGAGGTGAAGCGCGACCTGGCGCTTCTGGTGGACAAGCAGGTTACCTTTGCGGCTCTGCGCGACGCTGCCTTCGCTGCCGAGCGCAAATTGCTGAAGAGTGTTTCGCTGTTCGACGTTTACGAGGGCGACAAACTCCCCGAGGGAAAGAAATCCTATGCCCTGAGCTTCATTCTCGAGGACAAGACCCGCACGCTCGACGACAAGACCATCGAGCGCGTGATGTCGAATCTCACCCGCCAGTTCGAACAGCGCTGCGGCGCTCAGGTCCGGGCTTAAACTATTTTTTAACTATCGAACCGCCGCCTGACCCCGCAATGAGTCAGGCGGTTTTTATTCAGACCAACGATGCGACGATTTTCCGGAATATTCGTTTTGACGACGCTGCTGTTTGCGGCGGGCTCCGTTGTGTTCTTCACGAAATCCGCTGCGCTGCCCTATAAAGTCGCCTACCCCGTTCTGCTGTTGGGTTTGTCGACGTTTCTGCTTCGGCGCAAAGAACTCTATTTGATCGGATTGGCATTCCTGCTGTCGGCCGCCGGCGATGTGATGGGCGCCCGGCATTGGTTTATCCCTCAGATGGCGTTTTTCGCACTGGCGCATGTCGCCTATATTCGCTGGTTTCTGCCCCGGGCGCGGCGCACTCCCCGCATCGGGTCGTTGGCCGTCGTCGTGCCGCTGCTTGTGTTCTTGTTCGTCGTCATCGTTCCCCGGGCTCCGTTTCCGGCCGAATGTATCGGCGTAGCTGTTTATGGGCTGGTCATCGCGGGGATGCTCTATTCGGTGCTCCAATACGATGGGGCTTGCGCCGTCGGGTTCCGCTGCGCGGCCTTGTTGTTCGTCTTTTCCGACGCGGCGATCGCCTGGAACCGCTTCGTCGGTCCTGTCCCGGCCCATACATGGGTCGTGATGATTACCTACTACCTGGCTCAATATCTGTTTTTCCGGTTCGCCCTCACAACAGCGGCTTCACCTGCGGAGGCTGAATCGTGACGTAGGGCGTACCGTTGCCGTCGCACGTCGAGACGATCCGCACGGCCTTTACCGGGCGGTCGGGATGCAGCATGATGCTGCCCATCAGCAGCTCCCCGGCGGGTTCGAACCGCACTCCGTCGTAGGAGACTTCGGCGTAACCCGTCGTCACGATGGTCTTCGGCAGCTGGCGGTTTCCCGTTTGCAAGTACATTTCGCGGCACCTCACCGGCTGTTCGAACGTGTAGAGTATCCAGTCCTGCTGGCAGCAGGCGCGGCGCGTCCGCGACAGCCCGCGGTAACCCGAGGCGTTCGAATAGGGGAATTTTTCGCTTTCGCCCATAGAGGTCGTGATCGCCACGGCAGGTGTGACGGTCCGCCAGTAGGATTTGTCGGTCACATAGGGGCTTCGGGCCGTCTTGTAACGTGTGAAAAAGCGATACCGATGCGGTTTTCCGGTGCGGACCGGACCCGTATAGCGATGCTCCTCCGCGGAGCCGTCCACAAGGTAGAAGATTTCCGACCCGTCGTCCGCCGAGGCCGTGAACGCCCCCTCTTTGTAGCTCAGGCGCGGCGGGAAGAGCCGGAAGCGAATGTCCATCGCCGCCATGCGGTCGTAATGCTCCCCTTTCAGCCCCTTGTAATAGGCGTCCCAGCCCTCGCCGTTGCCGCTCCACGCGATGCGCGCGAGGGCGCAGACACGCGGGAAAAGCATGTAGTCGAGGTAGTCGGGCTTTTCGGGTTCGTGCGAAATGTAGGCTTCGCTGAAAAATGCCCCCTGCAATCCCGCTACATTGTGCATCTGCTCGGGTGTGAATCCGCTGAAATCGAATCCGTAAACCTTTTTGGCGTCGAAGATCGCCGCCCAGTCGTGCCCGTCTTCGCGGGGCGTCTGGCGCATGTCGAAATAGAAATATTCGCCCGGCATCACCACCGTCCGGTAACCCTTTGCCGTGGCGTCCAGACAGGCTTTCACGCTCTCCCAGCCGTGCACACGGCACTCCTTGGTGAAAGCCCCCGTGCGTACCGCTTCGTTCCACACCGCGGGCCGTTTGCCGTGAGCCGCGAGTATTCCGGCCATCCGCTCCATGAAAAGGTCTTGCAACCGACGCGGATCGTCCGTCCCGAGACGTGCCATCAGCGCCCGGCAGTCGGGACAGCGCGTCCATTGGGTCATTTCGACCTCGTCGCCGCCTACATGGATATACTCCGAGGGGAACAGCTCGCACAACTCGCCCAAGATGTCCTCCAACAGCGTGTAATTCGCCTCGCGGGCCACGCACCACGCCGAACGGTAATCGTATCCGTTGGTCGACACCGTGTCGGGCGGGTAGTTGCAGCGGATTTCGGGATGCACCGAGGCGATGTTGCGGCTGTGGCCCGGGAGGTCGATTTCGGGAATGATCTCGATATTGCGTTCGGCGGCGTAGCGAATCAGCCCGCGCATCTCCTCCTGCGTGAAATAACCGCCGTATTTCTCTGACCATTTGCCGTATACGGGCCTTACGGGCGAGTCTCCGCCGCGGAATCCGCCGATCTCCGTCAGCTCGGGGTGCGATTTGATTTCGATGCGCCATCCTTCGTCATCCGAAAGATGCAGATGCAATTTATTGATATTATGGTATGAAAACAGGTCTATATAACGTTTTACTTTAGCTTTGTCGATCCACGTCCGCGCCACATCGAGCATCATTCCGCGGTAGGCGAAACGCGGTGCATCCTCGATCTCCGCGCAGGCGACCTGCGTCCCCGCGGCAACGCCTTTCCGGGCATAGACCTCAGGCGGCAGGAGCCGGAACAACTGTTGAAGTCCGTTGAAAACCCCGCCGTAGGCCGAGCCGCCGATGCGGATGTGGTCGGGCGTGATGTCGAGGACATACCCTTCCGACGCCTCCCCGTCTGCCGCGTCGAGCGTCAGCACGACGGCCCCGTCCCCCGCTACGCCGTTGCAGACTTCGCAGCCGAGGTATTCGGCGGCATAACGGGCTAACGGCAACAGTTCGCTGTCGGCGGCGATGGTCGTGCGGGGACCGAAGGTGAAGTGTCCGGCACGGGGCGTCGTCTTTTTCGGTGCAGGCTGTGCCGAAGCGGAAAGGAGTCCCCCGAGAAGTGCCGCGAGGAGCAGCGGAAATCGTAGTTTCATGGCGAATCGCGAAATTTGTATGCAACAAAGTTACTTTTTTGTTACCTTTGTTCCAATAATTGAACGACATTAATGGAAAAAGACAAACGTTTGGCGGCTACGGCCCGTCTTTTGGAGGTGATGAACACCCTGCGCCGCGAGTGTCCCTGGGACCGCGAGCAGACCTTCGATTCGCTGCGGAGCAACACCATCGAGGAGACCTACGAGCTGGCTGACGCCATCACCGATCATAATATGGAGGGCATCAAAGAGGAGCTGGGCGACCTGCTGCTGCACGTGGTGTTCTATTCGAAACTGGGTGAGGAAGAGGGCGCATTCGATTTCGGAGATGTGGCCAATGCCCTCTGCGACAAGCTGGTCTACCGTCATCCGCACGTCTACGGCGACATCCATGCCAACACGCCCGACGAGGTGCTCGAGAACTGGGAAGCGCTGAAACTCCGCAAAAAGAACCGCAAGAGCGGTACGCTGGGCGGTGTCCCGCGGTCGCTCCCGGCGATGGTCAAAGCCTACCGCATGGGCGAAAAGGCCGCAGGAGCGGGCTTCGACTGGGAGAAGAAGGAGGATGTCTGGGACAAGGTCCGCGAGGAACTGGGCGAGGTCGAGGCCGAGATGAAATCAGGCGGCAAGACCGACCTCGAAGGCGAATTCGGCGACCTGTTGTTCGCGCTCATCAACGCCTGCCGGCTCTACGGCGTGGACCCCGAGTCTGCGCTGGAGCGTACGAACAAGAAGTTCATGCATCGCTTCAATTACATGGAGGAACAGGCTGCCGCAAAGGGGTATACACTTCACGAAATGTCGCTCGACGCCATGGAGGAACTGTGGCAGTCAGCAAAGCAGGTGTAAGACACCTGTTTTAGGGGCGATGGACGGTTATCGTGCCGGACGAGGTTTTTTATGCTACCATTTAGAATAACGAAATATGGCACTTATACGAAAAGTCCGCGGGCATGAGCCCGTGATCGGGGACAACACCTTTCTGGCCGAAACGGCAGTCATTCTGGGCGATGTGACCATCGGCCGCGACTGCTCGATCTGGTACAACGCCGTACTGCGCGGGGACGTGAACCGAATCGTCATCGGCGACCGCACGAACATTCAGGACGGCGTGGTGCTCCACACCATTTACGACAAGGCGAAGCACCCTTCGCAGACAATCATCGGCAGCGACGTTTCGGTGGGCCACAACGCCATCATCCACGGCGCGGTCATCGAGGACAACTGCCTGATCGGTATGGGCGCCACCCTGCTGGACAATGCCCACATCCCTTCGGGCTGTATCATCGCCGCCAATGCGCTGGTCCTTTCGAACGCGAAGCTGGAACCCAATTCGGTCTACGCGGGCGTTCCGGCCAAAAAGGTCAAGGAGGTGACCGAGGAGCAACGCGAGGAGATCATCCGCCGCACGGCCCGCGACTACATGCTGTACGCGTCGTGGTATAAGGAGGACGAATAACGGCCATCCCATGAAACTGCAGCCCAAATACGCCGATCTGATCCTGAACCTGCTGGTTGCCGTGGCAATCAGCCTGGTGGTCAATTTCTCCTACGTGCTGTTGATGCTCGTGGACCTGAACAGCGACAGCCAGTCCCGCTCTGCCGACGAGCGGATCGTGGAGCGGTCTGACGAAGGCGTGCTCGCAGTGCATCCCGACGGGTACGGCTACCTTATTTATGAGAACGGCGACAGCGTCTATGTTCCTGCGCGGCGCATGCGCTGGCTGGGCATTGCCCCCGGCGACCGCATCGTGGCCGACCTGATGCCGCCGCGCTCCGAGAAGGCGCATCCGATGCTGGCGGAAGTTCGCAGTCACAACGGCGAGGAGTTCGATTACGGCAAACTCTACAACGGCCCTTCGAAAAGCATGGAGCTGCTGCTGCAACTGCTCTACTACCTCGTCATGTCGTTCGTCATGCTCTCGATCCTCACGTCCGTGCGCCGCGACTACTCGATGGCGCGCTTCGTACGGCGCTGCTTGTGGTGTTGCGTGGCCGCCGTGGCGCTCTACTGCGTGGCCCCGGTCACCGAGTGGCACACGGGCCGTATCCAGATGAATTTTATGGGCGGACGGATGTTCGACTACATGCTGTTGCTGAAATGTTCGTTCGCCGTGGTGGTGTCGATGCTTTACGGACGTATCTATGTGCTGATCTCGCAGCGGCAAGCCGTCGTCGTGGAGAACGAACGCCTCAAAAACGAGAACCTTACCACGCGCTACAACATGCTCGTCGGGCAGATCAACCCCCATTTCTTCTTCAACTCGCTCAACTCGCTGGCGATGCTCGTGCGCGAAAAGCACGACGAGAAGGCGCTGACCTACATCGACCAGCTCTCGTACACGTTTCGCTACATCATCCAGAACGGCCAGAGCATGCTGATGACGCTCGACGAGGAGCTGAAATTCCTCGAGGCGTACAGTTATCTCTTCAAAATACGCTATGCCGACAAGCTCTTTTTCGACGTCGATGTCGACGGGAAATATCTCGGATGGAAACTCCCGGCCTTCTCGCTGCAACCGTTGATCGACAACGCCGTCAAACACAATTCGATCACCCGCAGCAAGCCGTTCCACATCTCGGTCCGCACCGAAGGCGACCGGCTCGTCGTCTCGAATCCCAAGGTCCCGAAACTCGAACCCGAACCCTCGACCGGCATCGGACTGGAGAACCTGCGTAACCGCTGGCATTTGATTACGGGCAGCGACATCGAGATCGACGACGACGGCGAAACGTTCACCGTACGTATGCCGCTGCAAAACCCCACCGCCGGATGAAAACCCTGATTATCGAAGACGAAACCGCCGCTGCGCGCAACCTCGCGGCGATACTCCGTCAGGAAGAGCCCTCGATGGAGATCGTGGCGACGCTGGAAAGCGTTGCCGAGAGCGTCGAGTGGCTGCGGGCGAACCCCCAGCCCGACCTGCTGTTCATGGACATCCACCTGGCCGACGGCGATTCGTTCCGCATCTTCGACGCCGTGGAGATCACCGCTCCGGTCATCTTCACCACGGCCTACGACCAGTATGCCCTCGAGGCTTTCAAAGTCAACAGCATCGACTATCTCCTCAAACCGCTCAATGCGGACGATGTCCGGCGCGCCCTCGCCAAACTGCGCCGCCTGACCTCCACCGAGCGCAGCGACTATGGCTCGCGCGTTCGCACGATGGCCGTCCGCCGCCGCGAGGATGTCTTTCTGGTGCATGTGCGCGACCGGATCATCCCCTTGCAGCGTGAACAGATCGCTTTTTGTTATACGTTCAACGAGAAGGTCACGGCCTACGGCTACGACGGCACGGCCTACCCGCTGGACAAAACTCTCGAGGCGTTGCAGGCTTTGCTGCCCGAGGCTGAGTTTTTCCGCGCCAACCGCCAGTTCATCATTGCGCGCCGCGCCGTGAAGGAGATTGCCGTGTGGTTCGGGAGCCGCCTTACGCTGCACCTTACGGTCGAAACCCCCGAGCGGATCGTCGTTTCCAAGGCCCGCGCCCCCGAATTCAAAGAGTGGCTGAAATCGGTTCACCCCGTCGAATAGGCGGTTGACCTCGCTGTTCTGTCGTTTCACCCGGAGCCCCGCTCCGGGTTTTTCATTTTGGCTTTACCTTTGTACCAGCTCCCGGAAAAATGGATTTCCGGAAACGGGATTACAGTGATGCACAATCTAATTATGAAAGTTATGAAAAGGAAGATTTTTGCGGCCGCCATGGCCCTCTGCCTGATGGCAGGAACGAGTGCTTTCGCACAGCAGAATAAACCCGACGCCCCGAAGGAGCGTCCGACGGCCGAGCAGATGGCTCAGCGCAAGACCGACCGAATGACCGAGCGGCTGAAGCTCAACGAGTCGCAGGCCAAGCAGGTCTATGCAATCAATCTCGCGCAGATCAAAGAGATGATCGCCCAGCGTGAGAAGATGGAGGCCGCCCGTAAGGCCGAGGCCGAGAAGATGAAGTCGATCCTGACGACCGAGCAGTTCATGCAGTGGTCGCAGATGCAGCAACAGCATATGCGCATGCCCGGCCAGCGCGGCCACGGTCCGCAGGCGATGCACAAGGGAAAGGACGGTAAGAAACAGGGCGAATGCAAGGCTAACTGCGACAAGCCGTGTCCGGTAAGGGACAAGAAGGGAAAGGAGTGAGGTTAGGATTCTCTGGCTTGTAGCAGTCGAGGGTGCCGGTCCGGTCGACTGGCACCCTTTTTTTGTCGGTTCACCCGTGCGGCAGGCGCAACTTTGCCGCAAAAAGATTATCTTCGCGCGGGCTTAAAAGCCCGATTCAGGAGCGGCCGGACGATGCTTCGGTTCTGCACCCTGTCAAAACAGGAAACACACATATAGGCAAACATGAAAAAAATACTACTGACTACCCTGCTGACGTTATTTGCAGCGGCGGCTTTTGCCCAGCGAGGCAGCGTGACGGCCACGGTCGTCAATGCCGACACCGGGGAGAGCGTCGCCGGAGCGGTGCTGATCGTGGCGCCGGCCAAAACTCCGGAAAAACAACAGGGCTTCACCTCGGCTTTTAAAGGAGCCGTTTCCATTCCGTCGCTCGCTTACGGCGAATACAAACTCACGGTGTCGTTCATCGGTTACAACAACCTCGACACGACGTTCCGGGTTTCTGCACCGAAGCTCAACCTCGGTGTGCTGAAACTCAAGCCGGGCGTGCAGATCGAGACGGTCGTCAAGGAGGTCAAGGCGCTGCGCACCTCGCAGAAGGGCGATACGGTGAGCTATAACGCCGGAGCGTTCAAGGTCGTGGCCGACGCCGATGTCGAAGGGCTGCTGAAAAAGATGCCCGGCATCACCGTCACCGACGGTACGGTCGAGGCGCAGGGCGAGACGGTCAAAAAGGTCTTCGTCGACGGCAAAGAGTTCTTCGGCGACGACGTTACTACGGCCATCAAGTCGCTTCCGGCCGAGGCCGTCGACCGCGTGGAGGTCTACAACAAACTCTCCGACGCTGCCGAGTTCTCGGGCATGGACGACGGCGAGGGCTACAAGGCGCTCAACATCGTCACCCGTCCGGGCATGCGGCAGGGGCAGTTCGGTAAGCTCTACGCCGGATTCGGCTACGATGCCGACACCAAGACCGAGGACAAGTTCAAATACATCGCCGGCGGTAATGCCAATGTATTCAGCGGAGACAGCCGCATTTCGTTCATCGGGCTGTTCAACAACGTCAATCAGCAGAATTTCTCGTTCGAGGACATTTTGGGCGTTTCGGGCGGCGGAGGCGGACGCCGCGGTGGCGTGGGCCAGTACATGATGCGTCCGCAGAGCGGCGTGGCATCGGTCAACGCCATCGGTGTCAACTACTCCGACTCGTGGGGCAAGCGCGATCAGGTGACGTTTCAGGGCAGCTATTTCTTCAACAACACCAATACCGAGAACCGTTCGACGGTGGAGAAATGGTACGAGGCCCCGATGATTCCCGATACGTTGTCTACCAACGGTTATTCCGACACAAAGGGCTACAACCACCGGTTCAACGCTCGTCTGGAATGGAAGATTTCCGAAAACCAAAATCTGATGATCCGTCCGCGTTTCAGCTACCAGTCCAACGACCCTTGGAGCCGCACGACGGGTTGGCAGTTCGGCGCCCCGGCCGACGGCGGCAGCGGTTATAGTTATACGGATAATTTCAGCGATGCCCTGCGCCACGGCTACAATGTCGGGACGAGCGCCGTCTATCGGGCCAAACTGGGCAAGAACGGCCGCACGATCACCCTCGACGGGTCGTTCAGCTACTCGGACAACACGAACAATTCGAATTCGTGGTCGAATGTCCTGGCAACCCAGCCCGGCCGACCGGCGATCGATCCGGAGACCGGAGTCTGGGACCCGACGAATTACACCGAACTGCGCTACCTGCGCAACCTGGCGCCTTCGTCGTCGTACAGCCTGCGGGGCAGTTTCACTTATACCGAACCCGTGGCCAAATATGCGCAGGTGAGCTTCCAGTACCGTGTGTCGTACAATTCGCAGGAGCGCGACAAGCGTTCCTACATCACGGGCGACGACTTCTCGACCGCCGGGCTTACCCCCGACCGATCGCTGTCGAACTCCTACGAGAGCGGCTACCTGACGCAGAGCGTGGGTCCCGGATTCCGCTTTTCGAAGGAGCGCAATACGTTCGTGGCTAACGTCTACTACCAGCGTTCGGCCCTCGACGGACAGATCGTCCGCGACGATGCCGAGAAGATCAAACACGCCTACAACAACGTGACCTATTTCATGATGGGCCAGCTGAACATCAACCGCGAGAATTCGCTGCGGCTCTTCGTCTCGTCCTACACCGACAGCCCGTCGATCACCGACCTGCAGAGCGTTTACGACGTTTCCGACGCCCAGAACATCAGCCACGGTAATCCGAACCTGAAACCGACCTACTCGCACCGGGTGAATTTCCACTACACCAACTCCAACGTCGAGAAGGGCCGGACCTTCATGTGGATGTTCTCGATGAACACGACGCTGGATTACACGGCTTCGCATCTGGTGCAGCGGCCCGGTGACATCACCATCGACGGACAGCTCTATACGCCTAATTTCTATTCGACGACCACCAACCTCGACGGTTACTGGCAGTTGCGGACCCACCTGAGCTACGGTCTGCCGATCGGGTTCCTCAAATCGAATTTCAATGTCATGGCGGGCGTCGTCTACACCAAGACCCCCAGCATGCTGGGCGGCACGGTGGACGCTGCGACCGGCATGATTTCGGGCGGCGATCGCAACGACACCAAGAATATGGGATATGATTTCCGGGCCGTGCTGGGCAGCAACATTTCGGAGAACGTCGACTTCACCCTCTCGTGGAACGGCACCTACAACGAGGCGACCAACTCGCTGAATACGGACAAGTCGAAGAACCGCTATTTCAACCACACGGCGCAGGGCAACCTGAAAGTGGTCTTCCCGCTGGGCTTCACCTTTACGGCGAGCGCGGCCTACTCGCAGTATATTGGTTTCACGAACGATTACTCGGAGGACTACCTGCTCTGCAATGCATGGCTGGGCAAAAAGGTCTTCAAAAACAAACGCGGCGAGGTGATGATCGGCGTCAACGACCTTCTCAACCAGAACCGGGCTTTTTCGCGCTCGACGGGCTCGGGCTATACGCAGAACTCCACCAACAGCGTCATCGGACGTTATTATATGGTGCAGTTCACCTACAACCTGCGCCGCTTCGGCAAGAAAGGCTCGCGTAACCTCAAAGATTACGGCATGGAGCAGTCCGGCAGCACTCGCCGCATGGGTCCCGGCGGTCCGGGCGGACCTCCTCCCGGAGGTTTCCGCGGAGGCCCCGGAGGATTTTAAAGAACAAAAAGACGTCAGGTTTTCGCCTGACGTCTTTTTGGTTGATTACCAGACGTTCCTGTGTATTCGGTCCGCCGTGCGGATTTCTTTCTGGTTGCAAATATGCGCATTCTCCGCGGCATAGCCGACGGCGAGGAAACAAGTAAACTCGTATTCGGCTGGAGCGCCGACGATTTGTTTTACATACTCGGACTCGTTACCGATGGGAATTCGGAAAGCACATGCCAGCCCCTCCGCCGTCGCTGCCAGCAGGATGTTTTCCACAGCGGCCCAGGCCGATGCGAAATAGTTGAGCGAACTTTGGTCGGCGGGACGGCACAGCGGACAATCCTTTTGCCGGAAGAACGGCAGGACGAGGCAGTTGCTTTGCATGAGCATCCGTTGCTGTTTGGGCAGCGCGTCGACGAACATGGCGTGTTCGTCTTTGTCCATCGTTTCTGCGGCGGCTTTCAGCCCGGTTTGCTGAATGGCCTCGGTGTTTTCCGCTACGGGCGATACGAGCCGGGCGATATTTTCCGGTCCTCTCACGACCACGAACTCGAATTGACGCAAATGGTCGTTGGTCGGGGCTTTGAATGCGGCCGACAGGATCTTTTCCAATACTTCGTCTGTGACTTCCCTGCCGGAAAAGTCACGGATGGTTCTCCGTTTCTCCAATACCTGATAGAAATCCATAACAATTCGTTTTTAAGTGATACCGCAAAGTTACGCTGTTATATTGTTGTATATTTGTCAAATTATTTCGAATATTTGTCGTATATTTGCAATTCTATCCATTCAAACCTGCCAACATGGAAGACACCCCCATCCCCTACGAGCTGCCCGAAACGGAGAATCACTCGTTTTTCTTCATCGACCAGCGGGTCGAGACAAGCTTCGAAGCCAAACTGCACCGCCACGATGCATGGGAACTGTATTACGTCGTCCACGGGTACGGGACCCGGATAGCGGGAGATACGTTACAGCCTTTTTCGGCGGGCGATGTGGTACTGATCCCGCCCGGCATGTTTCACCGCTGGATCTACGAGCCGGATTCGGCAGACGACGATGGGCATGTCCGTTATCTGATGTCGGCTTTCAGCCATTCGTTCGTGGAGCGGTGCGTGGAGCTGTTTCCCGAACTGCGCAACCGGCTGTCGGGAGTCGTCTACCCGACCGGAGCGTTGAGATTCGGGGCCGAAAGTTCCCGGATTATTCGTAAGATGCTTGCAGAAATGAACGCTCTGGACGAATTGGGCCGCCTTTGCGAAATGTTGCGGTTGCTGCCTGTCGTTTTTACCTCGACCGACCATACTCCGGTCGGCAGCCCCATGCGCATTGAGCGGGACGTGCGGCGGATGCAGCATATCTGCTCCTATGTGATGGCGCATTACATGCACGCCATCCCGCTGGACGAGATCGCCGCGGAAATGGGCATGAACCGTTCGGCGTTCTGTTCCTACTTCAAGCGGTGCAAGGGAATGACCTTCTCGCAGTTTGTCACCCGATACCGGCTCAATACGGCCTGTGAACTGCTGAAACACTCGCAGAAGCAGGTGTCGGAGATTTGCTTTATGGTCGGATTCAATGATCTGCCCCACTTCATCCGGGTTTTCAGGAAAGCCACGGGAATGTCGCCCACCTTGTACCGGAAAGCAACGATTCCCGGCAGGGCCAATCCTACCGGGAATCGGGATATGAAAGGTTGACTATTTTTCGTTCTCCAAAGTCCGATTTCTAAGCTGGCGTTGTTCGCGCCGGATCACCTGATGGATACCGATGCAGGCAAGCCCGCCGTAAACGACCGTAAGGATCACGAGCCATTTGATCTCGGCGAATACCTCGGGGATCGAGGCCCCCATGCTCTGAATGCGGATGAACCCGTTGACGCCGTGGCTGCTCGGGAACAGCTGTCCGAGATTGAAGAGCCAGTCGGGAATGCCCTCGCGGGGATAGGACACACCGCTGAGCATCAGCACCGGGATCGAGGTCCACAGCAACAGTAACAGCGAATTTTCACGGTAGCGGAACAGCGTCGAAACGGCGATTCCCATGGCGATGCAGGCCGCCAGGTAAGCTGCCATGAAGAGCGTAACGGCCCCTGTCGCGCCGTTCATCGGGAAATGGAACAGCTTGTAATGAAGTCCGAGAATATAGGTGCAGGTCACGGCGTAGATCAGTGCATAGACCAACCCGCGTCCCAGAACGATCGGCAGCGTCGACATCCGTCGCCGTCCCGCGGGACAGAGCTTGTGGTAAAGCCCGAATTCGCGCCACGTGCCGCCGATCATGCCGATACCAATGAGCATCGTCTGCTGGATGATGACCATAATGATCGCCGGCATGACGAACGTTCCGTAACCCAGATAGGGGTTGAAGAGGTTGTGCGATTGGTAGATCACGGGCTGGGTCGTGGCCTGTGCCTGCGGGATGTTGGCCCCCTTGGCGATCAGGCGTTGGAATTCGACCATCGCTCCCGTCTTGCCGATCGAAGTCACGACCTCCTGGAACACCTGGCGGTACATCAGGAAATAGCTGGCGTCGCAGTAGATCGCCACATTGGCCTGCTCGCCGCCGTAGAGCTTCTCCTCGTAGTTGGCGGGAATGTAGACCACTCCGTAAATCTTGCGGCTGTAAAAAAGTTCCTTGGCCTCCTCCATCGAGGGAGGCGTGTAAGCGACATAGGTGTTAGGGCCGGCATTGAAGGTGTCGATCAGGCTGCGGCTGGTCGGTGTACGGCACTCGTCCACCACGCCGATCGGCACGTTGCGCAGCACTTGCGCACCGTAGGCCAGCGAGTAGACCGTGGCGTAGATGATAAGCGCAAAGACCAGGATCAGCATCGCGCCGCCGTCTTTGAAGATCGTCAGAAACTCGTTGCGAATGACCGCTCCTAACTGCTTCCAATAGGAGGCTATCTGGTGTGTGAATCGACTCATGCTACAACCTCCCCCAGAATTTTTCCTCCGTGCATACCCGTTTCAGACGCGGCAGGCAGAGGAGCGGTAAGACAATGAAGAGCATCATATACCCCAGATCGGGCAGCGAGTAGACCCACGGTGTGCCGCGGAGCATCTGATCGACGAAAATGTCGGTGTAGAACGTGAACGGGAAGATCTTGCTCACCCACTGCATCGGCTCCCACATGGCCATAATCGGGAATGTCAGTCCCGAGAACGTGAAGGCCAGCACCGAATACCCGCCGCCGATCGAGAGCGACAGGCGTAGGTTGGCCAGCAGCGAGACGATCAGCACCGAGATCGACTGGTAGCTGAGGATGAACAGCAGCGTGCCGACCAGGATGACCGTGAGACTGCCGTTCAGGGGTGTTCCCACGATTTTGAAGTTGATGAGGAGCATCACCAGCGAGATCAGAAACATCACCGCCGTGATCGGCAGTACTTTGCCCACAAGGGCCGCTGCGACGGAATCGTTGCCTGCGGCCATCCATTCGCGCGAGGTCGCGTGTTTGAGTTCGGTGCCGATGGAGAAGACGGTCACCATCACCACGAAGATCATCAGCATCATGGGCATAAAACTCGGCGAGAGGTAGTACCCGTAGTTGATATGGGGGTTGAACAGCACGTGACGGTCGAAGCGCACGGGCATCAGCTGGGCCATGGCCTGCCGCTGGGTAAGTCCCTGCTTCATCAACACCTGAAGCTGAATGCCGCCGGTGAAGGTTGTCACTGCGGTCTGGATGTCTTTCGACAGCAGTCCGTTGACCGTGATGTTGGTTCCCGAAACGTAGCTTTCCAGATGGGTCTGGCTGTTGCTCAGGATGTTCTTCTCGAAGAAAGCCGGAATCTGCACGACGGCCATGATCTTGCCCTCGCGGATCAGCCGCTCGCCCTCGGCCATCGACTGAATGTCGCGGGCGACCAGCGCCGTCGGCGTATCGTCGATCATCTGTGCGACCTTGCGCGAGAGCGTCGTGTTGTCCTCGTCCAGCACGGCGATCGGGATGTTGCGTATGGCGCCCTGATTGAACAGCAGGGCGAAAAACGCGAACGACACCACGGGCAGCACGATCATCAGCACGAAATACATCGGCTGATGGGTCAGCCGGTGCATTTCGCGCCGCATGACGGCTCCGGTATGGCTCAGGAATCCGAGCATCGCCTATTTCTCGATTTTGTCCCAGTCCACGAGTACGCTCATTCCCGGACGCATGTGCGAGACCGGCGAAACGGGCTTGGCTTTCACGGCGAAGGTGCGGATGTCGAAGCCGCCCTGTGTGCGGGTCGCGGCCCACGTGGCGAAATCGGCCTGCGGGGAGATGTAGGTCACCTCGAACTCCACGTCGGCGTCCAGCGCCGGAACATAGCCGCTCATGTGCATCCCCATCCGGATACCGGGCATCAGCGTCTCTTTGATATTGAAAGTCACCCACATATCGCTCATGTCGAGGATCGCCACCACCGGGTAACCGCTGCCGACCAATTCGCCCTGCTCGGCGATGATCGTCGAGATCTCTCCCGTCACGGGCGAGTAGACCATTGCGTCGCTGAGATACGATTCGACCTCGCTGACGGCTCCTTCGGCCTGACGAACACGGGCTGCAGCGGCCTCCTTGTCCTCCTTGCGGGCCCCGTCCGCCGCCATGTCGTACTGCGCCTTGGCGGCCAGCGCCGTCGCCTCCATGGCCTTGTAGTTGGCCGAGGCTTCGTCGAGCTTCTGGGCGGGCACTACCCCGTCGTTGTAAAGGTTCTGCACACGTTCGAAGGTCTTGCGGGCCAGTTCCAGCCCCGCCTGCGCCTTCTCCCACATGTTCAGCGCGGCCTCAATCTGCTGGATGCGCGCACCGGCTACGGCGGCAGCGTCCAGAGCTGCCGCGGCGCTCTTCACGGCCTCGGCCTGCTGGAGTTTGGCGTCCAGCTCGGGCGTAGAGAGCGTGTAGAGCAGCTGCCCTTTCTCCACGCGGTCGCCCTCGGCGACTTTCATGTCGTCGATGCGTCCCGGGACCTTCGACGAGGCTTTGTAGGTGGTACATTCCACCGTACCCTGAATCAGCATCGGGGTCCGTTTGGTAAGGTACCAGCTGATCAGTACGACCGAGAGGACGATGACCGCGGCGGCCGCTAAGATTCCGATTACGTTGCTTCGTTTCATATCGTTTGCTTGTTATCTGTATTTGTATTGTTTGCGGGGGCTGGCACAGGCCGTAAAGCGATCCCGTCCTTCCCCGTTTATCGCGCTTTCTAACGGGCAAAGTGGATTGCTTGTGCATCGTTGCGGCGCGCGTAGGCCGGGAATTCGTCGCTGATACCCGCGGCTTCGAGCAACTGGGCCAGCAGCAGGTCGTAGTTATAGGCCGCCTGCAGGCGCTCGGTGCGGATGCCCGCGAGGTTCAGCTCGGCGTCGATCAAATCCGACGAGGAGCTCATGCCCTCGAGGAACGCGGCGTTCTTCATCCGCAGGTACTCCTCGGCAAAGGCGATCGAGGCGTCGATCGAGGTCATCTGGTTGCGGTAATTCATCAGCTGGTTGTAGAGCTTCTCCACCAACACTGCGATATCCTTTCCGGCTTTGTTCTGCAGTTCGCCCACACGGCGCGCCGTCTGCTTGGCTGCCGAGTATTTGTATTCGCGGTTCAGACCGTCGAAAATCTTAATGTTGACTCCCACGCCCACTGCCCAGCGGGGTACGAGGCCTGCGACCTGGTAGTTGTAGAACGACCCTCCGCCGATGGCCGCCACCTGCGGCAGGAAGTCGGCACGCTGGACGCGGATGCCCTCCTCGGCCAACTGGCGTTTGAGCGACACCTGGCTCAGCAGCGGGTTGCGTATCTGCGCAAGGTCCTGGTAATAGTCCAGCTCCTCGACTTTCGAAAGAATGAACATCGACGTTACGGGCTGCCACTGGTTCTCACGGCCCAGCGTGTTGGAAAGGGCGCTGGCGATGGTTTCGGCCTGCAGTTTGGCGTTGGCCAGCTCACGCTCGGCCTCGGCCATCTTAAACGCGACATAGAGGCGTTCGCTCTGGGCGATCATGCCGTTCTTTTCGAGCGCAACGGCATCCTGCAGGTGCTTGCGGACTCCCTCGACCACCTGCTGGCGAACCTCCACGACCTGCGTGGCGAGAGCCAGTCCGAAATAACGCTCCACCAGTTCCGATATCAATGCGTTGCGGGTCTGGTTGCCCTGCTCCGCGGCGGTCTTTTCGTTGATCTTCGCGGCCCGGTTCGCGGCGTTGATCTTGCCGCCCATCCAGATCGGGAGCGTTACCTCGCCGCCCACGAAGCCCAGGCTCCGGTCCTGGACTTTGAGGAACCAGTCGGCGTTCATCATCGGGTTCAGCAACCCCTGAATGCCCTGGATGATCGTCGGGTCGGTAATCATGCCGCTGCCGAGTATCTTGCCCGCGAGGTCCTTGGCCGGGCCTTTCATGTCGTTGAAATCGAACCCGATGTCCTTGGCCATGTAGGCGTATGCGCCCGTGACGTTTATCTGCGGCATGCGGAGACCGATGGCCGCGCGGCGTTCCTGCTGGGCGGCACGCTCTTCATAGGCGGCGGCCTTCATCGCGGGGTTTTCCGTGAGGGTGACGGCGATCGCCTCGTCGAGCGAGATCATCTGACGATCCTCCTGTGCCAGTGCGAGCGCCGGAACCATCGCCGCCGCCACAAAGGCGATCATGACTGCTTTTCTCATAACTTTATTCGTTTATGGGGCAAATATATAAGTTCTTCTGAAATATTCGTCAGCGCATGCGTCGTTTAGGACATTTATAGGCCTTTATGGACACAAAATGAGCCGATTTGTCATTGCAGGTGGGCGTTGGCTTCACGAACCCCGCCCGCCAGCGAAGGATAGACCCGCACCTCGACCCCCGCTTCGCGCAGGGTTCGGGCCCCGCGGCAGCGGACGAAACGGTCGGGTTCGTACAGCGCGAAAACCACCCGCGAAAAACCGTGGCGCAGAATCAACTGCGTGCAGCTCTCGGGTTCGCTGCTGCGTTGCGAACACGGCTCCATCGAGGAGTAGATCGCCGCACCGCGCAAATCGGCTCCGGCATCCAACGCCTTGCGGATGGCCTCCTGCTCGGCGTGGTGCGTGGGCGAAGTTTCGTGGGTATGGCCCGTGAACGTGCGTCCGTCGGGCAGTACGACCACCGCTCCGACACAATAAGAGGTTGCGCTCGGCGTGCAGAGCCGTCCCGCGGCGACCGCCTGAGCCAGATAGCCGAGGTCTTCGGCCGAGGTGTCGGGCCGCAGCGTGCAGGTCGTGACCTCCATGCCGTCCACCTCCTCGTGCCGGCATTCGGCACCCGGCGGAGGTGTGAACACGAACCGCGCACCTCCCCTTTCGGGCCCGAGCGTCAGCCGCGGATTGACCGCCCGGCGCACCTCGTCGGCCATTCCTTCGGCGAGGAACATCGCGAGTATCCGTGCGCCCCCTTCGACCAGCAGGCTGTCGATGCCGCGCTTCTCCAGTTCGGTGACGATTCCGGCGGCCGTAATTGAACCGTCAGTCGAAATAACCTCTGCAACATCCTTTAGCTCCGTGATTTCTGTTTGTGAAAAGACGTAGCGGTCTGCATCCCCCTCGGTGAAGAACCGCATTGCCGGAGAAAGCCCTCCCGAACGGGTGACGGTGACTTTCGCCAGGTCGGGACGCACTCCCCGCGCCCGTCGCAGTTCGCGGACGGCGGGATCTCGCAACAGCAGTGCGGGATTGTCGCGCCGCAGCGTTTCGGCTCCGACGAGGATGGCGTCGTGCGCGGCGCGCAGCCGCAGCACAGCCTCCCAGTCTCCGGGAGTCGAAATCACAAGCCGTTCGGGACCGTTGTCGTCCAGATAACCGTTGGCTGTCGTGGCAAAGGATAATGTTACTCGCATCGCTTCAAGGTAAAGAGGGTGACTTCGGGCCATGCGCCCAGTCGCATGGGGTATGCAACATATCCCGTGCCGTCGTTAATATAAAGTGTATGGCGGCCCGCGTCGTAGCGGCCGCTCCAATGCGTGTATATCCACGATGCGGGCGACCATCCGCGTCCCCACGGGCGGATTTTGAACTGCATCGAGTGGACGTGTCCCGCCAGCGTCAGGTCGCCGTATCCCATTGCGGTAATCTGCTCCCAGAGCTGCGGGAGGTGGACCAGCGTGATGTTGTAGAGCGAGTCGGGAACCCCGGCGAAGGCTTTGGCGATGCCCGGAGCCGGGAGGTCGCGGTCGTGGCGGCGGTCACGCAGCGCAGGGTCGAACGAAATTCCCGTGAGCGAGATACTGTCCGTGCCGCGCCGCAGATAGACAGTCGTGTCCTCCAGTACGCGCCACCCGATCGACCGCTGACGGGCGATCACTTCGCGGGCCTCGGCTGCGGCCGGGAAACTCACCGAATCTTTGATATACGTGCCGATGTCGTGGTTGCCGGTTACGGACCAAACGGGGCCTTCGATCTGCCGCAGGAGCGTCAGGGCGCCTTCGTCGAGCTCCTCAGCGCGGATGTTCACCAAATCGCCCGTGAAAAACACGGCATCGGGCCGCAGGGCGTTGATGCACTCGGCGAGGCGGGAGAGTTCGCGCCCGGGCCGGACGATCGTACCTACGTGGGTGTCGGTGATCTGCACGAAACGGTAGCCGTCGAACGCCTCGGGAATGCGGTCGGAGACGATCTCCACCTCATTCACCCGGATCGACGTGCGCCCCCACGTCGTACCCCATAGGAAGAAGAGCGTGAGCCCTGCCGCAACGACATAGCCCGTGCGGCGCAGGTGCACGAAGTTGAAGACGTAGAACGCCAGCCGCGGCAGCACGGTGACGATCCATCCCCAGAACAGCCACATATAGAGGTGCATCAGCCCCGTGCCGTTGTCGGGGCTGATGGCGCTGATCACCGACGAGATGACCGGCAGGGCGTCCGTTGCGGCGGCCCATGCAATCAGGGCTTTGCGCCGCGGAACGTGCCGGCGCCGGTTGCGCCAGAAATGAATGAAATCCGCCGCAATGGCTATCAGGGAGAGAAAAAACGTCATCAGAAAAAGCATACACCTTTCTATATTATAGATTAATTGCACAAAGATAACAAAAATCCCGGCTTAAGAAGCCGCCCGGCTAAGACCCGCTTTTTAAGCGGGCGGGTAGCAACGTCATTCCGAGCGAACGGAGTGAGCGTGGGAATCTGCTGTAGGCGTTGTAAGTTACAACTTTCGATCGGATTGCCACGGCATCTGCGATGCCTCGCAATGACCCGGTTCTTAGCCGGGGTGGAAATGAGGCTTTGGTCTGCAATATGTTTCAGCAGCCCCTAAATCCCGGCTCTTAGCCGGGCGGGTGGCATGTAAGTTGCAGAGATGGCGACTGGGTATTACTCTCTGAATACGAGCAAGAACATTAAAAACCAAATTTATTCAGCTTATGAAAACTTTTCGACTATTGATTGTAGCGCTGCTGCTTGCGGGCACGGCATCGGCTCAGCGTTTCGAACGCAGGGCCATGCGCGGTGACTATTCGCCGACAGTCTACCTGATCTCCGTACGCGAGACGGACACCCTCTACAACTACAATCCCGCCGCTGCGCGGCAGGCTGCGGCGCTCAACCGAATGGCCATGGACAATGCCACGCAGGATTATATCGACACCCACCGTCCCGGCTTCCAGCAGGTCGAGAAACCTCAGTTCGTCTTCGCCTCGAAGAACAACCGCTTCTCCTTCTCGCTGGGCGGCTTCGTCAGCCTCCGTGCGGGATACGACTTCGACGGCATCGTTGACAATATCGATTTCGTGACCTACGACATTCCGGTTCACGGCAATTACAATACCAAGCAGAAGTTGATGATGGATGCTTCGACCTCGCGGATTTTCATGAAGGCCATCACCAACACCCGGGCATTGGGCCGCGTGGTGATCTTTATGGACGCCGACTTCCGCGGAGGCGCCGAGGGCAGCTACACGCCCCGTGTGCGTTCGGCCTACGTGTCGTTCCTGGGCTTCACGCTGGGACGTGATGTGACGACCTTCTGCGACCTCTCGGCAGCCCCCACGACCATCGATTTCCAGGGCCCCAACGCCTATAATTTCAACTTTGCGACGCTGATCCGCTACGAACATGCCTTTGCGGACAACCATTTGAAGTTCGGTATCGCAGCCGAAATGCCCGTGGTGAGCGCTACTTACGGCGACAATTTCAAACCCATGCACCAACGTGTACCCGACGTTCCGATGTATTTCCAGTATGCGTGGGGCGCCAACCGCGACAGCCACATCCGTGCTTCGGGCGTATTGCGCAATCCCTATATGTTCAAAGTTTCGAAAGATTCCAACACCTCGCTGCTGGGTTGGGGCGTGCAGCTGAGCGGCACGATTAAGGTCTGCAAGCCCGTGCGCCTCTTTATGAACGGCGTCTACGGTGAGGGCATCACTCCTTATATTCAGGACCTAACGGGTTCGGGGCTCGACTTCACGCCCAATCCCGAAGACCCTTCGCTCGTGCGCATGATGCCGATGTGGGGATGGCAGGCCGCCGCACAGATCAACCTGACCCGCCGTCTGTTCGTCTCGGGAGGCTACTCCACGGTCCGCGTGCAGCGCAGCCACGGCTACTATACCGACGACCAGTACAAGCAGGGGCAGTATATCTTCGGCAACATTTTCTACTCGCTCACCCCGCGCTGCAAAGTGGCCGGCGAGTATCTCTACGGTTCGCGCAAGGACATGAACAACGACAAGGGACACGCCAACCGCGTGAACGTGATGCTGCAATATAACTTTTAGCTCACCTGAGAGGGCTCTGTAAGATTTTGCACTTCAGATTCTTATTTTCGCCTATTACACCATTATAGGGGCTGCCTTGTAATGGTGTAATTTTTCTTATCTTTGCCGGAGACAAACTCCGGCCTGGATAGGCGGCGCGCCTCGGCAAACCCGGAACAAGTTCCGGTCCGCACTCGGCTTGCACTATCTTTGTTCCCGGACTAATTGACGAAAGATGGAAGACCTGAACACCCCGATGGCTCAATGGCTGGCTGAAGCCGGATGGAACGAGTCGTATATCACGCTGACCTCCAAAGCGATCATCATTCTGGGCATCCTGCTCGTCGCCTCCGTGGTGACGGTCGTGTTCCGGCGGCTGGTCGTCCCGGCTCTGCAGCGGATCAGCGCCCGGACCAAAGCCACCTGGGACGATCATCTTTTCAGCGACAAGGTGATGCGCCGCGCCGCACGACTGCTTCCGCCCGTCGTTTGGTACATGCTGCTCGGAGCCGCCTTCTACGACATGCCCGTGCTGCTCGGTATTCTCCATAAGGGATGCCAGATCTACCTGATTGTCGTCTTCCTGCAACTCGTCAGCACGTTCCTCGATACGCTCAACGACATCTCCAGCCAGCATGAAACGCTGCGCAACCGCCCGTTGAAAGGAGTTTACCAGATGATTAACCTGCTGACGATCTGCGTCGGGGTGATCCTCATCGTCAGCATCCTCATCGGTCAGAACGCCACGACCATCCTGGCCGGGCTGGGCGCCTCGGCGGCTATCATCATGCTGATCTTCCGCGACAGCATCCTCGGACTGGTTGCGGGCGTACAGCTGTCGGCCAACGACATGCTGCGTCCCGGCGACTGGATCACGATGGCCAAATACGGTGCCGACGGTTATGTGACCGAGGTGACGCTCACGACGGTCAAAGTCCAGAATTTCGACAAGACTATCACCACCATCCCGCCCTATGCGCTGGTCAGCGACTCGTTCCAGAACTGGCGGGGCATGTGGGAGAGCGGCGGACGGCGCATCAAACGTTCGCTGCTGATCGACGCTAACACGGTGCGTCCCCTGACGGTCGGGGAGCTGGCCGGGCTGTGCCGCAAGGGACTGGCGGAGACCGCCGAGGCAGAGCAGCCCATTGTCAATCTCTATGCCCTGCGGGAATATGCGGCACGTTACATCAAACATCATCCGGACATCCACCCCGACCTGATGCAGATGGTCCGGGCGTTGCAGCCCACCTCGGAGGGTATTCCCATTGAGGTCTACTGCTTCACGCGCGACACCAACTGGGTAGCCTACGAGGCCGTTCAGGGGGCTGTTTTCGACCATCTGCTGTCTGTCCTGCCCGAATTCGGCCTGCGCAGCTATCAGCGTTCCTCGGACCGCGATCCGCAGGCGTAATCTATTGAGTGAATTATGGAATTTTTAGCGCAATACAATCTGACAGGCATCGTCATCGGCGTTGCCACGTTTCTGATTATCGGCATCTTTCATCCGATGGTCACCAAGGGAGAGTACTATTTCGGCGTGAAAATCTGGTGGCTGTTCCTCCTCATGGGCATTGCCGCCATCGTCGGGTCGATCGCCGTGCGGCATATCCTTTGGTCGACGCTGCTGGCCGTGTGGGGCGCTTCGTCGCTCTGGTCGATCGGCGAGCTGTTCGAACAGCGAGAGCGCGTGGCCAAGGGGTGGTTTCCCCGGAATCCCAACCGGAAAAATTAGCTACTCCTGCGGCTGTGTCGGGATGTCGGCCGGAGGTGCGGAAGGCGTGTGCTGCGTCTGCAGGATGACGATGATGACGGCCGTGACTACGAGTATCAGTCCTGCCGCCGCGTCGAGGTTGAATCGTTCGCCGAAGTGCACCACCCCGACCAACACGGCCGTCAACGGCTCCATCGACCCCAGGATCGAGGTCATCGTGGGTCCGATGTGCTGGATGGCCTGTACCAGGGTGTAGTTAGACAATACCGTGGGCAGGAGCGCCAGCAACAGCAGGTTGCGCCACGTCGGCCACGTGTGGACAACCCCGAGGCCCGAGGAGGCGAGGGCGTAGACAAGGAAGATTGCCGCCGAGAAGGTCAGTACATAGAAAGCCACGACCAGCGAGTCGAGCATCGAAGCACGGCTTTTCATCACCCCGATAATATAGACGGCATAGGTTACAACGGTCATTCCGGCGAATGCCAGTCCGCGTGCGGGATCCTTGTGCCCGGCATCGCCCCACGCCAGCAGGGCCACGCCCACGAGCGAGATAAAGATGGCGACGACGATCCACACCGAGCTGCGTTCGTGGAAAAAGAGCGTCATGACGATGGCCACCACCAGCGGATAGAGAAAATTGACGGTCGTGGCCACCCCGCTGGGGATATAGTCGTAGGAGCGCAGCAGGCCCAGCGACGTGGCGGCATACATCGCCGCCAGCAGTCCCAGCACCGCGGCGTCGCGGCCCGAAATGCGGAGGTTGCGGTGCGTGAGGAGCGCCATGAGACCCATCATGGCCGCCGAAAGCAGCATCCGGTAGAAGAGTATCGCCGGGGATGCCATGCCCGCCTGCAGCAGCGGAATCGAGAACAGCGGGATGAGTCCGAAGGTCGCCGAAGAGACGACGGCGTAAATTATGCCTTTGAAATTGCGCATGGACATTTTTTTAGCGTAACTTTGCACCGCAATTATCATGCGAATACGTCGAATACATATTTTGGCCGCCGTGGTCTTCGCCGCGGTCTGCTGTACGCCAGCGGGAGGACCCGCGCGGCGCACACCGTCGCAGACTGCGGGCTGGACGGGGCCCGGACAGGTTCCGCCACCCCAGCGGATGAACCTGTGGTTCGGCGGCGACGTGATGCAGCACATGCCTCAGGTCGAGGCGGCGCGCAGCGGCGAGCGGTTCGATTACCAGCCTGTCTTTGCGGCCCTCGCGCCCCGGATGCGGGCGGCCGACCTCACGGTCGTGAATCTCGAAACAACCCTCACCCGCAGGGGACGCTACACGGGCTACCCGCTGTTCCGGTCGCCAACGGCATTGGCCGATGCCCTGCGCGACGCCGGTGTGGACGTTGCCGTGCTGGCCAACAACCATTGCTGCGACGGCGGCGGCGAGGGCATCCGCACGACGATCGCCGAATTGAACCGCTGCGGGATACGCCATACGGGAGTGTTTGCAGATAGTGTTGACTACAAAAACAATAACCCGCTTTACTTAAACTATTGCGGCATGAGGTTGGCCCTGGTCAACTACACCTACGGGACCAACGGCATGCCTGTTCCCGCGGGTACGGTCGTCAACCTTATCGACACCGTGCGCATGGCTTCCGACGTGGCCGGGGCCCGGGCCGCCGGGGTCGATTTCATCGTCGCCTGCCTCCATTGGGGCAACGAGTACGAACGGCGGGAAAATGCCGGGCAGCGGACTTTGGCCGCATTTTTGCGCCGCCACGGAGTTGATGTGGTGGTTGGAAGCCATCCGCACGTCGTGCAGCCGTGGCAGGCCGATTCGTCGCACGTGGTGCTCTATTCGCTGGGCAACCTGGTTTCGAACCAACGGCGGCGCTACACCGACGGCGGGTTGGTGGCCGCGGTCGAGGCCGTCCGCCATCCCGACGGGCGCATGAGCTACTCGCTCAAAACCACGCCCGTGTGGGTCGCGCTGCCCGGCTACCGCATCCTGCCGCCCGAAGCCGCCGACACGATGGCGCTGCCCGCGGCCTATGATTTGTTCCGTACCGACGTCGGGACGTTGACGGGAAACGGCCTATAAGTAAACCGAATAGCCCTATCGAAAGAAACGATGGCTATTTCTTGGCGATTGTTTCGGGAAATCGTTATCTTTGTAACAGTAAAAACGCACACACTTAAAACATTATAGATTATGGAAAAGAGCATTAAAGGTACCCGTACCGAGCAGAATTTGCTGAAAGCCTTCGCAGGCGAAAGTCAGGCCCGCAGCCGTTACGTATTTTTCGCCAGCAAGGCCAAGAAAGAGGGCTACGAACAGATCGCAGGCGTCTTTGCCGAGACCGCCGAGCAGGAGAAGGAGCACGCTGAGCGTTTCTTCAAGTTCCTCGAGGGCGGCGACGTGGAGATCACGGCCAGCTACCCCACCGGCCCCATCGGCACTACGGCCGAGAACCTGCTGGCAGCCGCCAAGGGCGAAAATGAAGAGTGGGATGTCCTCTACCGCGAATTCGGTCGCGTAGCCGAGGAGGAGGGCTTCACGGAGATTGCGACTGCATTCAAGATGATTTCCACGGTAGAGGCCGAGCACGAACGCCGCTATCTGAAGCTGCTGAGCCGCCTGACGGACGGCGACTTCTTCAAGCGCGACGGCAAGATCTGGTGGCAGTGCCGCAACTGCGGTTTCATCATCGAGGCCGAGGAAGCTCCGAAGCTCTGCCCCGCATGCAAGCACCCGCAGGCATATTTCGAGCCCAAGAAGGAGAACTATTAATCGGTCACCGACCGATACGGCGAGGGCGGAACCCGGTTGGGGTTCCGCCTTTTTCGTTCCCGAACGGGAGGGTTTGCGCCTATCCGACGGAATGAATTGTGTCGGAAATCGAACCTGATGAGGGGTGTTTTTTCATTTTCCGAAACGATGCGGCCGTTTTTTTCTTATCTTTGTCGAACCATGAAAAAAATAGCCTTTATCCACGAAAACTACCCTTTGGGCGGAGCCGAGAAGGTTACCTCGGATCTGTGCGCCTATTTTGCAGGGGGGGGGAATACAAGCCCTGCATTTTTGTAAAGAATTTCCATGAAGAGTTTTCTGGCGGACCTGCGAAAGTAGAGATAGTCCAACTGCCGCAGGAATTGCCATTCCAGTCCGAAGCGATGGCTCATCAGATCGTCTGGCACATTTGTGAGTTGTCCATCGACATTCTGGTCGTTTCGGTTCAACCGCTGGAATATATGGATATGATCCGCAGGGAGACCGGGGACCGATGCAAATTCATATATTATCATCACGGATGTCCGTTATGGGAGGTGGCGAACGATTTAGCGGTCAAGCAGTGCAGAGCGAAAATGAGCGGTTCGTGGTTGAAGATTCTGGAATGGCATCTGCTCCGCAAACCTAAAGAAACTTTGTTCGGGCCTATGGCACGGCGCTATAAGAATTTGTGTCGCCGAGTTTACGCATCGACGGATCTTTATTTCGTGTTATGCGAAGAATATCGCCGCCGGATCGAGCGGATTGTAAGGGCCTCCCCGGCTGATTCGAAGGTTCGGGCATTGACCAATCCGCTTGCTGAACGTCCTGCCCTCGAGCTGCAAAAACGCAAAGAGGTGCTGTATGTCGGTCGGTTGAGCTATGCCGATAAACGTGTCGATAGGCTGTTGAGAATTTGGCGCAGAGTCGAGGCTGATTTTCCCGACTGGGAATTGAAAATCGTCGGCGACGGCAGTGAACGCGCGAATCTCGAACGGCAGGCTGTGAAGTCCGGATTGCAAAGGGTACGTTTCTGCGGTCATTCGACCTGCGTGGAGGAACATTACGCTACGGGGGCAATTTTGTGTATGACTTCGTCGTTCGAAGGGTGGCCCTTGGTGCTGATCGAGGCGCAGGCCGCAGGCGTGGTTCCGATTGCGTTCGCGTGTTCCGGAGGTGTCCGTCGTATCGTGGGCAGCGACCGCCGTAAGGGAATCCTGGTTGCGCCTTTCAACGAAAAACAATATGCCGCAGAGTTGGCTGCGCTGATGCACGACGAGGCGTTGCGCCGTTCAATGCAGCCGGCGATGATCGCCAAAACGTCTGAGTATTCGCTCGAGAACACGGGCCGGATGTGGGACCGCATGCTCGGTGAACTGACAGGCGAATAGAACACCGTACCCAAGGAAGAAACCCGGAAAAGGAGTGTGCTCACCTTCCGGGTTTCTTCCGTTAAATATCCGGTGCCGGAGACCCGAAAATCCGGATTTTCGTTGTATCTTTGTCGACATCCTTTTTCGAACAACACAAATACAGATATGGCAGACGAAAAAATCATCTTTTCGATGGTCGGCGTAAGCAAGACCTTCACCAACCAGAAACGGGTGCTCAACAACATCTACCTCTCGTTTTTCTACGGGGCCAAGATCGGCATCATCGGCCTGAACGGCTCGGGTAAATCGACCCTGATGAAGATCATCGCCGGACTGGACAAGAATTTCGACGGCGAAGTGGTCTTTTCGCCCGGTTACACGGTGGGTTACCTCGAGCAGGAGCCCAAGCTCGACGACTCGAAGACGGTCCGCGAGATCGTCGAGGAGGGCTGTGCGGCTACCGTGGCGCTGCTCAAAGAGTATGAGGAGATCAATATGAAGATGTGCGAGCCGATGGACGACGACGCGATGGCCAAGCTGATCGACCGTCAGGGCGAGTTGTACGAGAAGATCGACCAGTGCAACGGCTGGGAGCTGGACAGCGTGCTGGAACGCGCGATGGACGCCCTGCGGTGTCCCGATCCCGACGAGCCGGTGCAGCACCTCTCGGGCGGTGAACGCCGCCGTGTGGCCCTGTGCCGCCTGCTGTTGCAGCAACCCGACGTGCTGCTGCTGGACGAGCCGACCAACCACCTCGACGCCGAGTCGATCGACTGGCTGGAACAGCACCTTCAGCAATACAAGGGTACGGTGATCGCCGTAACCCACGACCGCTATTTCCTCGACAACGTCGCCGGATGGATTCTCGAGCTCGACCGCGGCGAAGGCATTCCCTGGAAGGGTAACTATTCGGGCTGGCTCGACCAGAAGACCACCCGCATGGCCATGGAGGAGAAGCAGGAGTCGAAACGCCGCAAGACCCTCGAGCGCGAGCTGGAGTGGGTGCGCATGTCCCCTTCGGGCCGCCATGCCAAGTCCAAGGCGCGTCTGTCGGCTTACGACAAGATGATGAACGAGGATACGAAACAGAAAGAGGAGAAACTCGAGATATTCATTCCCAACGGTCCGCGCCTGGGCGACGTGGTGATCGAGGCGCACGATGTTTCGAAAGCCTTCGGCGACCGCGTGCTGTACGAGGGGTTGGAATTTTCGCTGCCTCCTGCCGGCATCGTGGGCGTCATCGGCCCCAATGGTACGGGTAAGACCACCCTTTTCCGGATGATTATGGGGCTCGACGAACCTACGAGCGGTTCGTTTCGCGTGGGCCCGACGGTGAAACTGGCCTATGTGGACCAGCAGCACAAGTCGATCGACCCCGAAAAGACGGTCTTCGAGGTGATCTCGGGCGGTCTGGATCTGATGACGCTGGGCAACCGGCAGGTCAATGCCCGCGCCTATGTGGCCCGTTTCAACTTCTCGGGCGCCGACCAGGAGAAGAAGTGCGGCATGCTCTCGGGCGGCGAGCGCAACCGTCTCCACCTGGCCCTCGCCCTGAAAGAGGAGGGCAACGTACTGCTGCTGGACGAGCCGACCAACGACATCGACGTCAACACGCTGCGCGCGTTGGAGGAAGGTCTCGAGAATTTCGCCGGATGCGCCGTCGTCATTTCGCACGACCGCTGGTTCCTCGACCGTATCGCCACGCACATCCTCTCGTTCGAGGGCGACTCGAAGGTGGTCTTCTACGAAGGTTCCTATTCGGAATACGAGGCCTGGAAGAAGGCCCAGGGCGGCGACACGCAGCCCCACCGCGTACGTTACAAAAAATTAATGGCATAAATACAATGGCACAGAAACCTTCCATACCCAAGGGCACGCGCGATTTCTCCCCCGCGGAGATGATGCGCCGCCAGTATATTTTCGATACGATCCGCCGCGTCTTCCGTTCCTACGGATTCGCGCCGCTCGAAACCCCTTCGATGGAGAACCTCTCGACCCTGCTGGGCAAGTACGGCGATGAGGGCGACAAGCTCCTGTTCAAAATCCTCAATTCAGGCGACTACGCCGCCGGATTGTCGGACGAGGAGATTCGCTCCGCGTCGAAGATTTGCGAAAAGGGCCTGCGCTACGACCTCACGGTGCCTTTCGCCCGCTACGTCGTCCAGCATCAGGGCGAACTGACGTTCCCCTTCAAACGTTACCAGATTCAGCCCGTGTGGCGTGCCGACCGTCCCCAAAAGGGCCGTTACCGCGAATTCTATCAGTGCGACGTCGATGTGATCGGCACACGCTCGCTGCTGTGCGAGGTCGAGCTGGTGGAGATCGTCGAACGGGTCTTCAAAGCGCTGGGCATCCGCGTCGCATTGAAGATGAACAACCGCAAGATTCTTTTCGGCATCGCCGAGGCCATCGGCCATGCCGACAAGATGATGGATATTACCATCGCCATCGACAAACTCGAAAAGATCGGACTGGACAACGTAAAAGCCGAACTGATGGAGCGCGGATTGGAACAGGAGGCGGTCGAAAAACTTCAGCCGATACTCGAATTGAGCGGCGACAATGCGCAGAAACTCAATCAGCTGAAAGAGGTGCTTTCCGTGTCGGAAACGGGCATGAAGGGCATTGCGGAAATGGAGACCGTTTTCGGCTACGTGGAGCGGCTGGGCATCGACCTGACGGTCGAACTGGACCTTTCGCTGGCACGCGGTTTGAACTACTACACCGGCGCGATCTTCGAGGTCAAGGCCCTCGATTTCGCCATCGGCTCGATCTGCGGCGGAGGTCGTTACGACGACCTGACAGGCATTTTCGGCATGCCCAACACCTCGGGCGTGGGCATCTCGTTCGGCGCGGACCGTATCTACGACGTGATGACGGGACTGAACCTCTTTCCCGAGGAGGTCAACTGCTCGACCCGCGTGTTGTTCGTGAACCTCGGAGCCGAGGAGGAAGCCGCCGTGCTGCCCATTCTGCGCACGCTGCGCGGAGAGGAGATTGCGTCGGAGATCTACCCCGAGGCGGGCAAGATGAAAAAGCAGATGGAGTATGCCAATCGCCGCGGCATTCCCTATGTGGTGATCGTGGGCTCGCAGGAGCTCGAAGCCCGGGCTGCAACCGTCAAAGACATGCGTACGGGCGAACAGCAGCAGGTGCCTTTCGATCAGGTAGCCGATTTTGTAAAATAAACCCGGTCCCCTTCGGACCGACAAACGAATTGCAGCATGCGCCGATTATTCGTCATCCTCGCCACCATTTGCGCCCTGCCCCTCGCGGCACAGAACGCGGACGACGCGCAGCAGTTTCAAAAACTGGCGCAGGTTTTCCGTTATCTCTCGGGACTTTACGTCGATAACGTGGACATGAAGCCCGTCGTCGAGGGAGCCATTACAGGCATGCTCGAAGAGCTGGACCCCCACTCGGCCTACATCGGCGCCGAGGAGATGAAGGGCGTGCAGGAGAGTTTCGACGGGGAGTTCAGCGGCATCGGCGTCGAGTTCAACGTGCTGCGCGACTCGGTCATCGTCGTGAACACCATCGCCGGAGGGCCCGCCGAGCGGGTCGGCGTGCGCGCCAACGACCGTATCGTGCGCATCGATACGCTCGAAGCCGTGGGCATGGGGCGCGCCGATGTGCCGAAATACCTGCGCGGTAAGCGCGGCACGAAGGTCGAGATCGATGTCGTGCGCCACGGGACGCCGGGGCGGCTGCATTTCGTGATCGTGCGCGACAAAATCCCCCTGAACACCGTCGATGCCGCCTACATGGCCGGCGACGGTATCGGATATATCAAAGTCAACCGCTTCGGCCGTACCACGATGAGCGAGTTTGCGGACGCCTACCGCAAGCTGGGCAAGCCGCGGAGCCTGATTCTCGACCTGCGGGGCAATGGCGGCGGACTGTTGGAACAGGCCGTCGAGATGGCGGGATTCTTCCTGCCGCGCGGCGCCGCGATCGTTTCCACCGAGGGACGCGCCGTGCCGGCGATGACGTTCCGCGCCCAGAGTGACGGCGAGGACCTCAAAGGGCGCCTCGCAGTGCTGATCGACGAGGCTTCGGCTTCGGCTTCGGAGATCGTCGCAGGGGCCGTGCAGGACTGGGACCGGGGTATAGTCGTGGGGCGTCCGAGCTTCGGAAAGGGATTGGTGCAGCGGCAGATAGGACTGCCCGACGGCTCGGCCGTTCGTGTCACCGTAGCCCGTTATCACACCCCTTCGGGGCGCGTCATCCAGCGTCCTTACGAGAAAGGCAAACGCCGCGAATACTACCTCGACCACCTGCGCCGCTACGACGACGCCACGCGCGATTCGCTCGACGCCGGGGCTCCGGCCTATCGCACGCTGCGCACGGGCCGCACGGTTTACGGCGGTGGCGGCATCCGCCCGGACGTGCTCGTCGAGGCCGACACGACCGGATTTTCGGATTATTACGCCGAGCTGATCCGCCGGGGTATCGTGGCCGATTTTGTCGGCGACTGGCTCGACCGTTCACGCGACAGTCTGTCGCGTCTCTACCCCGCTTTCGAAGCCTTCGACGCAGGGTATACCCCCTCGGATGCCGTTCTCGACGGTCTCGCACGGCTCGGCAGCGAGCGCGGCGTCAAGTTCGATGCCGCGGGGTTCGCCGTCTCGGAGCCCGTCATGCGTGCCCAGCTCAAAGCCCTCGCCGCACAGCGGTTGTTCGGGACCGGAGCCTATTTCCAGGTCGTCAATCCCGCCCTGAGTCCGGCCTATGCCCGTGCGCTGGCTATCCTGGAGGCGTGGGACGAGCAGGGGGCTCCCATGTTGGAACCCTGAAAATAGTCCTGTAAGTATTTGGAGATTTGCGTTTTTTTGTGTAAATTCGTTATACAACCATGAATTTACATAGCTAAAACTAACCCTCAAAAACCGACTCCATGCTACCCCAAGTCCAGGTTCGTCGCGAAGGCGAGGACCACGCCGACCAGATTCTCTCCAAAGCCGTGAAAGCGGGCCGGAGGACCTATTTTTTCGATGTCAGGGCCACGCGCGGCGACGATTACTTCCTGACCATCACCGAAAGCCGCAAGATCACGGGCCCCGACGGTTCGGCGATCTTCGACCGGCACAAGATATTCCTGTACAAGGAGGATTTCTCGAAATTCGCCGAGGGTTTCAACGAGGTCGTCGAATTCATCCGCCGCACCAAAGGAACGCCCGAACCGGAGAGATAATCCCGCAGCCGGGTTACCAAATTGTGAAATCCCTGACCGCCGTATCGGCGTTCGGGGATTTTTCGTATCTTTGGTGTCGTAACGACACTTTTATTTGCCGGAAAGTTTTGCCGGACCGTATGCAATTCGGCTTTGAACCCATTCGGCTTTTTTGTATCTTTGTCCAAATCAAAAATACGCAGACAGATTTATGAAATTTTCCCGGTACATCATACTTGCACTCAAAGGGTGCGCCATGGGTATGGCCGATGTCGTCCCCGGCGTTTCGGGCGGCACGATCGCTTTCATTTCAGGCATTTACGAGGAACTGCTCGACTCGATCCGCAGCGTCAACGCCACGGCGTTAAAACTGCTGCTCCGCTTCCGTTTCGCCGAGTTCTGGCGCCATATCAACGGACGCTTCCTGCTGCCCGTACTGCTGGGCATCGCCGTTGCCATCTTCTCGCTGGCGCGGTTGATGACCTACCTGCTCGTGAACCACCCCATTGCCATCTGGTCGTTTTTCTTCGGACTGATCGTGGCCTCGGCGCTGCTCGTCGCCAGGCAGATCGGTCGCTGGGACTGGCGAACCTTGCTGGCTTTCGTCGTCGGCGCCGTCGCGGCATGGTGGATTACGGTTGCAACGCCTGCCGAAACTCCTAACGACTGGTGGTTCGTGATGCTCTCGGGCGCCATCGCCATCTGCGCCATGATCCTCCCAGGCATCTCGGGGGCCTTCATCCTGTTGTTACTCGGCAAATATCAGTATATCATGCATGCCGTTGGGGAGTTCAACATCCCCGTCATCGTTGTCTTCGTCATCGGCGCGGCGGCGGGTATCATCTCGTTCTCGCACCTGTTGTCGTGGCTGCTCAAACATTTGCACGACGTGACGGTGGCTGTGCTGATGGGTTTCATGGTCGGGTCGCTCAACAAGGTGTGGCCGTGGAAAGAGACCATGGAGACCTATCTCGACAGCCACGGCGTCGCACAGCCCCTCGTGCAGACCAACATCGCCCCCGGAACTTTCGAACAGCTCACGGGGCAGCCCTCGCTGTTCATGCAGGCCATCCTGCTCGGCATCGTGGGATTTATGGCCATCTATGGCATCGAACTTGCCGCCCGCATCATCGTTAAAAAACAGGAGGAATAGACCATGCGGCGTTTCGGATTGATCGGCAGGCCGTTGGGCCATTCGGCTTCGGCTGCCTACTTCACGGATAAATTTATGTCAGAAGGGATAACCGACTGTGAATATTCGCTTTACGAACTGCCGTCGATCGAGGCCCTGCCCGCCTTGTTGGAGCGTCTGCCCGAGCTTTGCGGACTGAACGTCACCATTCCCTACAAACGCGAGGTGATGGCTTTTCTGGATGAGGTGTCGCCCGAGGCGCAGGCCATCGGGGCCGTCAACTGCATTCGCCGCGCGGCAAACGGGAGCCTCACGGGTTACAATACCGATATCATCGGCCTCCGGGCCGCGTTGGACGAGCTGCTGGGCGGCGAACAGCCCTCGGCTGCATTGATCCTCGGCACGGGAGGCGCTTCACAGGCCGTGCAATATGCCCTTGCCGAACGCGACATTCCCTTTGCGCTGGTTTCACGCGATGTCTCGAAAGGCAATTACACCTATGATAACCTGCCATGCGAAGTTGTGGAGGAGAGCCGGCTGATCGTCAATGCCTCGCCCGTAGGGACCTATCCCCGTGTCGACGACGCTCCCCGCATCCCCTACGGCTACGTGACCCCGGAACACTATTTGTTGGATTTGGTGTATAACCCGCCCCTGACGCAGTTCCTCGCCTACGGGCAACAGCGCGGAGCGCATGTCCTGAACGGCCGGACGATGTTTGTCGGGCAAGCCGAGGGGGCATGGCGAATATGGAATGCTTAAAGCGACACTTTAACAGACTATCTATAAAGCTATGAAAAATAAATTATTGACGTTGTGCTTATTCGTGGCCTTCTGGGGCGCGGCGTCGGCCCAACAGGAGTTGACGCCGCCTAAATTCAACGGCGCGGACGTGGAGTATTTCATGCGCCGTCTGGTGGGCGAATTCGAAAAGGTCGCCGTAGAGCGGCGGATTCCCGCCGCAGGGATCTCGCCGCGCGTAGCAGTGGCTTTCAAAGTGGACAGCACGGGAGGCGTCAGCGAATGGCGGTTCCGCGACAATGCCTCCGAAGGGCGTGACCGCACGGACCTTCCGACGGCCAGCGACGCGACGCGCGAAGCCATGACAGAGGCGTTCTCACGCCTCAAAGGTTGGATGCCTGCGGTGGACGCCGAAGGATGCAAGACCGACTACACACTGCGGCTGACACTGCGTCTGCCGGTCGAGAAAATCGTCCGCAAGCAGGACCCTGATCCCCTGCTCTTTCTGGGCGAGGACCCCGGCAAGAGTTTCTATGCGTGGGCATACGACCGGCTGCGCTATGACGAGCGGTTTAAAAATGCAGGCGGCGTGGTTCATGTCCGCTTCTACGTCGAACCTGACGGCAAAATCACCATCGGCGATGTCGCGAAATCGCCCGACGAGCGTCTTACGAAAGAGGTGATTCGCGTAATCCGCAACAGCCGGGGCAAATGGACGCCCCGCAAAGTTCGCGGCGTTCCCCAGCGTACGGCTTTCGAGCTGCGGATGAACTTCATTCCCGAGGGGCATTGACCCTCGCCGGCTTAGTAAGCTCCTTCTGCTCTGCTTTTGGATGGGCGATAAGAGCCGGAACTTCCGCTCCGGCCCGGCAGGTTTTTTAACGGTGACGCAGCATTGCGCGGGCCTTTTCGTAGTCTTCCTCGCGGACGACGACCTGGGCGGGCATGGTGCCGATAGGATAGATGGCCGACATATATTCGTTGCGGATCGTCGACCAGATGCCGGCGCTGTCGAGCATGGATTTGCTGATCTCGGCTTCCGTGATGGTGTTGTACTCCGCCAGTACAACCAAAGTGTCGTCTTGCATAATTTTCCGGTTTTGGTTGGATATCTAAAGTTAAGCATTTTGTTGATAAAATGCAAGACTCCTGCCATAGAAATTACCGGAAAATAGGTTATCTTTGCATGTATATAAATAGTGACGCAATCATGCCGCAATTCGTACATCTTCACGTACACACCCAATATTCGATTCTCGACGGACAAGCCAGCATCCAGCGGCTCGTCGACAAGGCCATGGACGACGGACAGCCGGGCATAGCCGTGACGGATCACGGTGACATGTTCGGTATCAAAGAGTTCTACAACTACGTCCAGAAAGTCAAAGGCAAGCTTAAGGGCAAAGCCGCCGAATGCGAGGCGCGGATCGCCGCCCTGCGCGACGGCACGGAGGCTGCGGCCGACCCCGCCGGGGAGATCGCCAAGTGCGAAAAGCAGTTGGAGGACCTCCGACGCAAACTGGCTTTCAAACCCATCATCGGCTGCGAGGTCTACGTGGCGCGCCGCCGCCTGCACGACAAGGAGGGCAAGCCCGACCAGAGCGGTTATCACCTGATCCTGCTGGCCAAGAACCTCAAGGGGTATCATAATCTCATAAAGATCGTCTCAAAAGCATGGACCGAAGGTTTCTACATGCGTCCGCGAACGGACCGCGTGGAGCTGGAGAAGTACCACGAGGGGCTGATCTGCTGCTCAGCCTGTCTGGCCGGCGAGGTGCCGCGTTCGATCACGGCGAACGACCTCGAACGGGCCGACGAGTCGATCCGATGGCACAAGAAGGTTTTCGGAGACGATTATTACCTCGAGCTGCAGTTGCACAAGGCGACTGTCGAACGGGCCAACCACGAGGCCTACCCCATGCAGCTGCATGTGAACAAACACCTGCGCGAACTGGCCGCGAAGCACAACGTGCGGATGGTCTGCACCAACGACGTGCATTTCGTGGATGAGGACAACGCCGAGGCGCACGACCGTCTGATCTGTCTCTCGACGGGCAAGGACCTCGATGACCCGAAGCGTATGCTCTACTCCAAGCAGGAGTGGCTGAAAACGACGGCCGAAATGGCCGCGATATTCGGCGAGACCGACCCCGAGGCGATGGCGACGACCGTCGACATCTGCAATCAGGTCGAATGTTATTCGATCGACCATGCGCCGATCATGCCCGAGTTCGAGATTCCCGAGGAGTTCGGCACCGAGGCGGAGTACCGCGCCCGGCTCACGGAGCAAGACCTGTTCGACGAATTTACACGCGACGAGAACGGCAATGTGGTGATGTCGGAGGAAGCGGCCCGCAAGAAAATCGAGAGCCTGGGCGGTTACGACAAGTTGTACCGCATCAAATTCGAGGCCGACTACCTCGCCAAGCTGACGTTCGAAGGTGCCCACAGGCGCTACGGCGAGCAACTGACCGAGGAGCAGGAGGAGCGGCTGCGGTTCGAGCTGCACATCATGAAGACGATGGGTTTCCCGGGTTACTTCCTTATCGTGCAGGACTTTATCCGTGCCGCCCGCGAGGAACTGGATGTTTCGGTGGGTCCCGGCCGTGGTTCGGCCGCCGGATCGGCCGTGGCTTACTGTCTCGGGATCACGCAGATCGACCCCATCGCCTATGACCTGCTGTTCGAGCGTTTCCTGAACCCCGACCGCATCTCGTTGCCCGATATCGACGTGGATTTCGATGACGACGGCCGCGGACGCGTGCTGAACTGGGTGACGCAGAAATACGGCAAGGAGAAGGTGGCGCACATCATCACCTACGGTACGATGGCCACCAAGCTGGCCATCAAAGACGTGGCACGTGTGCAGAAACTCCTGCTCTCGGAGTCAGACCGCCTGTGCAAACTGGTGCCCGACAAAATTCCGGACAAAAAACTCAACCTGCAGAACGCCATCGACTACGTGCCCGAGCTGAAAGCCGCCGAGCAATCGAGCGATCCCGTGCTGAGGGACACGATTCGCTATGCCAAGATGCTGGAGGGCAACGTCCGCAATACGGGCGTCCATGCCTGCGGTACGATCATCTGCCGCGACGACATCACCGACTGGGTGCCCGTCTCGACGGCCGACGACAAGGAGACCGGCGAGAAGATGCTCGTCACGCAGTATGAAGGTTCGGTGATCGAGGACACGGGACTTATCAAGATGGACTTCCTGGGACTGAAGACCCTTTCGATCATCAAGGACGCCGTGGAGAACGTCCGTCTGACCAAGGGCGTGAAGATCGACATCGACGACTTTACGATCATCAACGACCCGGCGACCTACAAGCTCTACGGCGAGGGCCGCACCGTCGGAACGTTCCAATTCGAGTCCGCGGGCATGCAGAAGTACCTGCGCGAACTGCAGCCCTCGACCTTCGAGGACCTGATCGCGATGAATGCACTCTACCGTCCGGGCCCGATGGACTACATTCCGGATTTCATTGCCCGCAAACACGGCCGCAGTCCCATCGAGTACGATATCCCCGTGATGGAGAAGTACCTGAAGGATACGTACGGCATCACGGTCTATCAGGAGCAAGTCATGCTCTTGTCGCGTCTGTTGGCCAACTTCACCCGCGGCGAGTCGGACACGCTGCGCAAGGCCATGGGTAAGAAGCTCAAGGACAAGCTGGACCATCTCAAGCCCAAGTTCATCGAAGGCGGCAAGAAGAACGGCCACGATCCGAAGGTGCTCGAAAAAATCTGGGGCGACTGGGAGAAATTCGCCTCTTACGCGTTCAATAAATCGCACGCCACGTGTTATTCGTGGGTGGCTTACCAGACTGCCTACCTCAAAGCCAACTACCCTTCGGAGTACATGGCCGCCGTGCTGAGCCGAAACCTGACGAACATCGAGCAGCTGACGCTCTACATGAACGAGTGCAAGCGAATGGGCATCAGCGTACTGGGTCCCGACATCAACGAGTCGATGCGGCAGTTCTCGGCCAACCTCGCCGGCGATGTCCGTTTCGGACTGGCCGCCGTGAAGGGCGTCGGGGAGGCCGCCGTGGAGAGCATCATCGCCGAGCGCAAGGCCAACGGTCCGTTCAAGGACGTTTACGACTTTATCGAGCGGGTGAACTACTCGCTGGTCAACCGCAAATGCCTCGAAAACCTCGCCTACGCCGGAGCTTTCGACTCGATTGCGGATTTCTCGCGCTGCAAGTTTTTCGGCGTGGATGCCCGTGACGCCAACGGCATCACTTTCATCGAGCAGTTGATGCGTTACGGACAGCGGTTCCAGACCGAGCAGAACAATGCCCAGCAAAGCCTGTTCGGCGGTGAGGGCCATGTGGATATCCAGCGTCCGGTGCTTCCGGCGTGTGCCGAGTGGAGCCAGCTGGAGAAACTCACGAAGGAGCGTGAAATGGTGGGGCTTTACCTCTCGGCACACCCGCTGGACGATTATAAAATCATCATCGACCACATGTGCAAGACCCAGCTTTCGGAGTTGGAGAACCTCGACGCCATCAAAGGGCAGGAGGTTGCCGTGGCGGGAATGGTCGTGAGCGTGCAAAACCTGATGACCAAGACCGGAAAACCGTGGGGCAAATTCAAGCTGGAGGACTATAACGGCGCACACGAGTTCGCCCTCTTCGGCAAGGATTATGAGAATTTCCGGAAATACCTCTTCGCGGACTACTTCCTGTTCGTCCGCGGCAAGGTGCAGCCCAAACCTTATAACGACAAGGAGTTGGAGTTCAAGATCATCTCGATGGTCCAGCTGCAGGAGATGCGCGAAACGATCAAGACGATGGTCGTGCAGCTGCCGATCGGGGACGTGACCGAAACGCTGATCCGCGACCTGACAGAGAAGGTCCGGGAGTCGAAGGGCGACACGCTGCTGCGCCTGAGCGTCTACGACCGCGAGGCTCAGGTCTCGCTGAGCCTCTTCTCGAAGAGTCACAGGGTGAGCCTCACGCAATCCCTGGTCGGATATTTGGAGGAGAACCAGATACGCTATTCGATCGCATAATCGTACATACATCAATAATCAACAAAAAAACACAAAGCAATGGCATTGGCAATCAACAAAGACAATTTCGAAGGGCTGCTCGCAGGCGACCAGCCGGTAGTCATCGACTTCTGGGCCGAATGGTGCGGTCCCTGCCGCACGATGTCGCCCATCGTGGACGAACTGGCGGCCGAATACGAAGGCAAGGCGGTCATCGGTAAGTGCGACGTCGAGGAGAACGACGACATTACGATGAAATACGGCGTAAGAAACATCCCGACGATCATCTTCCTCAAAGGCGGTGAAGTTGTGGACAAGCAGGTGGGCGCCTGCTCGAAGGATGCGCTGAGAGAGAAGATCGAAAAACTGTTCTGAGGATGCTGCGTACCGTCGACTTCCACGGCCTGAAAGCCGTCGAATTTTCCAAGGGAGATTACACGGCGCTGCTGGTGCCGGAAATGGGTGCGAACCTCGTGCGGCTGGCCAATACGCGGCTGGGTGCGGAGATTCTGCGCACACCCGGGGCCGACGAGATCGAGGTCTTCAAAAGCCGTCCGCAGGTATTCGGACTGCCGATCCTCTTCCCGCCCAACCGCATCGCCGACGGCCGTTACACCTTCGAAGGCCGCACCTACCAATACCCGATCACCATCGAAAAGGAGCAAAACTACCACCACGGGGTGCTCAAAAGCGAGGCTTTCATTGTTTCGAAAGCCCGCGAGACAGCCGAGGAGGTGATGGTCGAGTGCCGTTACTACGCCAATGCGGGTAACGACGCCGTGTTCCGCGACTTTCCGCACGAATTCAAATGCAAGATCACCTACTGGCTCTCGGCCGACGGGCTGGAGCAGGAGGTGATGTTTTCGAACCGCAGCAAGATGCGGATGCCCATAGGCGTGGGATTCCATACCCCGCTGTGCATTCCTTTTGCCGGGGGCGACGCCGCGGATTACGTGATGCGCGTGGCCGTCGGCGAGCAGGTCGAACTCAGCGAACGCAACCTCCCGACAGGTCGCAAGCTGCCTTTGTCGGAGCAGTTTTCCAAATTGCGTCACGAAGGGCTGCAAGTTACCGATTGCGAACCGATCGAGGCGGGCTTCACACTGAAAGAGATCGACGTGGACGGCAAATCGTTCCGCGGGGCGCTGGTCGAGAACCGGCGCACGGGTGCGCGGATTTTCTACGAAGTGGATTCCCAGACGACCTATTGGACGATCTGGAATAACGGAGGCCAGGTCCCCTACTGCTGTCCCGAGCCGCAGTCGTGGACCACGAACGCCCCCAACCTGCCGAACCCCTCGGCCGAAGGCTTCCGGGCCGTCGCCCCGGGAGAGTCATGGCGCATGGTGTTTCACCTTTACGCGCGATAGGTTTTGCAGGGTAACAAAAAAGGGAATCCGTCACGGATTCCCTTTTTTGTTTCAGAATGTTTCGTAGAAAACTGTTTTGTCGAGCGGCTTGCGCAGCGTGTCGTGGCGGTCGGGATCGGCCGGAATGCCGTCGCCGTAGCCGATCAAAAGGATGTTCACGGGCTCCACGTGCGGAGGCAACGAAAACTCCTCGCGCACGGCCTCGGGTTTGAACATGCAGATCCACAGCGTATCGAGGCCCAGCGACGTAGCGGCAAGCATCATGTGGTCGGTGACGATCGAAGCGTCGATGTCGCCGATCATCTTGTCGTCGTATTTGCGGGTCCACGCCTCGGAGGTGTCGGCGCAGACGATGACGGCCAGCGGAGCCCCGAAATCGCGCGTGCAGCGCGCAAGGCGTTCCATCCCCTCTTTCGACTGTACGACCACCAACCGTTGGGGCTGCCGGTTGGCGCCCGTGGGGGCTACGCGCCCTGCTTCGAGGATTCGGGCCAGTTTTTCCGGCTCCACTTGTTTGTCAAAATATTTGCGGCAGGCGTACCGCTTCTTCGCCAGTTTCAGAAAATCGAATGTTTCCATTGCTGATAAATTTATATTTACGCCGGATGCGCGGATCGGGTCCCGAATCCCGGAATTGTCCCGCGCCCTGAAACCGGCGTCTTACGCCGGCAAAGATACTAAAAAATCGTGCCGTTGTGCAAGGGACCGCCCGGTTTTGGCAGTCCCGGCTGACAGAATGGCAGAAAAAAATCACTGGCACACCGTTTGTTGACTATCCCGATGGAAAATCAATAAAACAACAACGATAAGACAATGAAAAACGGAAAAATCGGAGTTACGACGGAGAACATCTTCCCCGTCATCAAAAAATTCCTTTATTCGGAGCATGAAATCTTCCTGCGCGAGCTGATCTCGAACGCCGTGGATGCTACCCAAAAGTTGAAGACCCTCTCGTCGATCGGTGAAATGAAGGGCGATTTGGGCGACCTGACGATTCATGTGGCCGTGGACAAGGAGAAGAAAACACTGACGGTCACGGACCGCGGTGTGGGCATGACGGCCGAGGAGGTGGACAAGTACATCAACCAGATTGCGTTCTCGGGTGCCGAGGAGTTCATGGAGAAGTACAAGAACCAGGCGATCATCGGTCACTTCGGACTGGGATTCTACTCGGCGTTCATGGTCTCGGACAAAGTCGAAATCTTTACGAAATCGTTCCGCGAGGGGGCGAAGGCCGTGCATTGGAGCTGCACCGGAACTCCCGAGTTCGAAATGGAGGAGACCGACGAGGCCCGCGACCGCGGCACGACCATCGTGCTGCACATCTCGGAGGATGCACTGGAGTATGCCGAGGAGTCGAAGATCGAAGGGCTGCTGAAGAAATACTGCCGCTTCCTGCCCATTCCGATCGCTTTCGGCAAGGTCAAAGAGTGGAAAGACGGCAAGTATGTCGACACGGACAAGGACAACATCATCAACAACATCGAGCCGCTGTGGACCCGCAAGCCGGCGGATATCACCGAAGAGCAGTACAAGGAGTTCTACCACGAATTGTACCCGATGGGCGACGAGCCGCTGTTCTCGATTCATCTGAACATCGACTACCCGTTCCACCTGACGGGTATCCTCTACTTCCCGAAAATCCGCAACAATTTCGAGATTCAGAAGAACAAGATACAGCTCTATTCGAACCAGGTTTACGTGACGGACCAGGTCGAGGGCATCGTGCCGGAGTACCTGACGCTGCTGCATGGCGTGATCGACTCGCCGGACATTCCGCTGAACGTCTCGCGCAGCTACCTGCAGAGCGATTCCAACGTGAAGAAGATTTCGAGCTACATCACCCGCAAAGTCGCAGACCGGCTGCAGGAGTTGTTCACGACGATGCGTGCGGACTATGAGTCGAAATGGGACGATCTGAAGGTATTCATCCAGTACGGCATTCTCACCGACGAGAAATTCGCCGAAAAAGCCACCGGTTTCATGCTCTGGAAGAACACCGAGAGCCAGTATTTCACCCCAAAGGAGTACACCGAGAAGGTAAAGGAGAACCAGACCGACAAGAACAAGACCGTGGTGTTCCTCTACGTGGACGACCCCGTGGCGAAATACACCTCGCTGGAGGCCGCCAAGGGCAAAGGCTACGACGTGTTGGTAATGGACGGCCAGTTGGACAACCACTACATTAACTGGTACGAGTCGAAAGAGAAGGAGACGCGCTTCGTGCGTGTGGACAGCGATGTCGTCGACAAACTCATCCAGAAGGAGGAGAACGTCAAAATGTCGCTTTCCGAAGCGCAGCAGGAGGTGCTGGAGCCCGTTTTCGAGAGCCAGATGCCCAAGGATGACAAGATTCACTACAACATCTCGTTCGAAGCCATGTCGCCCGACGAAGCGCCGGTAGTCATCACTCAGAACGAATTCATGCGTCGTATGAAAGAGATGGCTGCGATGGGCGGCGGGGGCATGAGCCAGTTCTACGGCCAGATGCCCGACAACTTCACCATCGCAGTAAACGGCAACCACCCCATCGTCATCGATATCCTGGCTGACGTAGAGAAAGCTTACGGCGACAAACTGCGGACCGTCACCAAGAAGATCGACGCCGCGGTAGCCGAGGAGAAGCGCTTCGACGAGGTTGTGAAGGGTAAGAAAGAGGAGGAACTGACACCCGAGGAGAAATCCACCCGCGAGGAGCTGTCGAAGAAGATCGTCACCCTGCGCGACGAGCGCAACGAGCGCCTGCGCGAGATCGGCGGCGAGAACCGCCTCGTCAAGCAGATCATCGACCTGGCGCTGCTCACCAACGGCATGCTGAAAGGCAAGAACCTCACGGATTTCATCCAGCGGTCGATCTCGTTGATCGAGAAATAAGGATCGCCCCATCAATGCACGTGCGACCGCCCTGAAAGAGGCGGTCGCACTGCGTTTACGGAGAATTGTCAGGCCTTCCGGCGTTCGATCTCGCTGATGTTGTCGATCTTCTTTTTCCGGAGGAAGCCGTAGACGCCGTCGAGGTGCTCGGTGACGCGACCGTGGGAAAATTCGTAAATCTTGTGCGTCAGCCCGTCCAGGAAATCGCGGTCGTGGGAGACGACAATCAACGTTCCGTCGAAAGCGATCAGCGCCTCTTTGAGAATCTCCTTGGTTTTCAGATCGAGGTGGTTCGTCGGCTCGTCGAGGATCAGCAGGTTGACCGGTTCCAACAATAGTTTAATCATCGCCAGACGTGTTCGTTCGCCGCCCGAGAGCACTTTGACCAGCTTTTCGCTGGCTTCCTTGCCGAACATGAACGCTCCGAGGATATCGCGGATGCGGGTCCGGATATCCCCCACGGCGATGTCATCGATGGTTTTGAAGACGGTGATCGTCTCGTCGAGCCCCGATGTCTCGTTCTGCGCGAAGTAGCCGATTTTGACGTTGTGCCCGATCTGTACCGACCCTTCGAAATCAATCTGTCCCATGATGGCTTTGACCATCGTCGATTTGCCTTCGCCGTTGCGCCCCACAAAAGCCACTTTGTCGCCGCGCTCGACGGTTATCGAGACGTCGCTGAAAACCCGGTGATCGCCGTAGGCCTTGCCCAGCTCCGAAGTGATGACCGGATAGGCTCCCGAGCGCGGCGCGGGTGGAAAACGGAGGTTCAGGGCCGATGTATCCTCTTCATCCACCTCGATAATATCCAGTTTTTCGAGCATCCGCACGCGCGACTGCACCTGGTTGGTCTTCGAATAGGTGCCTTTGAACCGCTCGATAAACTCCCGGTTCTCGGCGATCATCTTCTGCTGGTTTTCATAGGCCGCCTGCTGCTGCTCGCGGCGCTCCTTACGCAGTTCCAGATAGTGCGAGTAGTTGACTTTGTAATCGTAAATGCGTCCGCGCATGATCTCGATCGTGCGCGTGGTGATGTGGTCGACGAAGGCTTTGTCATGGGAAATGACCATCACGGCCTTGGCGTTGTTCATCAGAAAATCCTCCAGCCATTCGATCGATTCGATGTCGAGGTGGTTCGTCGGCTCGTCCAACAGCAGCAGGTCGGGCTTCTGCAACAGCAGTTTGGCCAGCTCGATGCGCATTCGCCATCCGCCCGAGAACTCGGAGGTCTGCCGCGTAAAGTCCGAGCGCTCGAAGCCCAGTCCCAGGAGGATGCGCTCTACATCTTCCTGGTAATTGGTGAGGTCCACGGCATAGAATTTCTCGGAAATGGCCGTCACCTCCTCGATCAGGCGCATGTACGACTCGCTTTCGTAGTCGGTGCGGGTCGTGAGCTGTTCGTTGAGCGATGCAATCCGCCGTTCGATCTCGAACAGGTGTTCGAAAGCCCGTGATGCCTCCTCGACGAGTGTCCGACCATCCTCCACGGTGAGATGCTGAGGCAGGTAACCCACTTTACCGCCCTCGCCGATGGTCACACGGCCGCGTGTGGCCGAACGCACCCCGGCGATAATCTTCAGCAGGGTCGACTTGCCGGCTCCGTTCTTTCCCATCAGGGCGATCCGGTCCTTGTCACCGATGGTGAAAGAGATGTCTTTGAAAAGTGTCGTGCCGCTGAACTCTACGGTCAGGGAGTCTATTGAAATCATAAATTATTGCCGATTGAGCGGCAAAGATACGAATAAGTGAGGGCAATGTCAAGTTTACTTGAACATTGCCGAGCGGGAGTATCTAAGGTGAAGCCAAAGATACGAAAAGTCGAGAGCAGAAGCAAACGCCTGTTCGATTATGCCGAGACGGAGTATCTAAGGCGAAGCCAAAGATACGAAAAAGCCGCTTCGCTCTCCGAAGCGGCATGAAAAACAGACCCGAAACCGACCGTCTTATTCGGCCCAGTCCTTTCGGATCAGGTCGAGGAACCATTCGGGACAGCGGCAGGGACGGCGCGAATCGCTGTGAATGAATCCCAACTGGGTCATCCCCGTATTCAGCAGGTCGCCCTGCTCGTTGAAAATCTCGTAGTAGAAATTGATGCGCGTCGACGGGATTTCCCGCAATGAGATGCGCACCGTAAGCAGTTCGTCGAAATAGGCCGGCTTGCGGTATTTGGACTGCACTTCGAGGATCGGCATCATGATACCCCGCCGCTCGACTTCGGCGAACGACATGCCCAGCGCGCGCAGGAATTCGCTGCGGGCGGCTTCGTAGTAACAAATGTAGTTCGAATGGTGGCAGATGGCCATCTGGTCGGTGTGCTTGTACCACACCCGTATCTGACAATCGTGGCTTAACATGTTTTCCTTATTTATTTGTTTTCAGTTTGGCAACGCAGGTCAGGATCAATCGCCCTAAAGCCCGCTTTTTAAGCGGACGCCTCTTAGGCGGGCGGCTTCCTCGGTCTTTCCCTCTTCCAGCAACCGGCGGATCAGCGTCGAACTGACGCGCACGCCGTCGACCGTGCACGGCCCCACTTTCACGACTTTCAAAGGGCCCGTCGCCGCAAGCGCGTCGCAGTCGACCCGGTCGTGGCCGAAGCGGTGGTTATAGCCTGCGACGAGTGTCTCGGCGCCGACCTTTCCAATCAGGTACTCCTCGACGAACTCTGCGCCTGTCAGGGCGCTGAAAGCCCGGTCGAAAGGGATGACGATCACATTGTCCACGCCCAAATCCCCGAGCAGGGCGATCTTCTCGTCGAGGGTCGTCAGCAGTCGCAACCCCTCGCCACGACCGAGCGTGATGCGCGGATGCGGTTCGAAAGTGAGCACGATGCTCTCTCCCCCTGCGGCGCGGGCTTCGGCCACGAGCCGCTCGATCAGCGCCCGGTGCCCCCGGTGCACGCCGTCGTAGGAGCCGACGGTCACGGCCGGATGGACGAAGTGCGGAAGTGCGTCAAAACCGTGAAATACCCGTATAGCGTTCCGTTGTTTCGTTTCAGGCATTGCTGATCTCCTCGTTCTCCTTGACGAAATAGGCGACTTTTTCCAGCAGTGTCGTAATGTCGTAGTTCTCGACGATGATTCCCTGCGGGAAATTCAGCGGCGTGGAGGTGAAGTTCAGCACGCCCTTGATGCCGGCGTTGATGATCGGCAGCACGAGCGTCGGGGCCACCTTCGTCGGCGATGAGACGATGACGATCGAGATGTCCTTGTCCTCGACCACCTCCTCGAACGTGTCCATGTGGTAGCACGGGATGCCGTCGATGGTCTTGCCGACCTTCTCGGGGTCGACATCGAACGCCGCGGTGATCTTCAGTTTGAGGCCCTTGCCGTTGAAATACTTGGTGATGGCCTGTCCCAGGTGACCCATACCCAGCACCGCGATATTCATTGGCGAAGGACTGTCGAGGATTCGGCTGATATATTCGATCAATACCTGCACGTCGTAGCCTTTCTTCGTGTCGCTCGAGAAGCCGATCAGCATCAGGTCACGGCGCACCTGCACGGCCGTAATGCCGTGAATGCCGGCCAGCACGTGTGAAAAGATGTGCGTAATGCCCTGCTTGTGGCTGGCGAGCAGCGTGCGGCGGTATTCGCTCAGGCGCTCGATGGTTTTCTCGGGGATCGTATTGGTCAGAGTTGCCATGATTCTGCTATTCAATGGTTATCGTGAAGTCACTGTTGTAGTTGACGCGCATCCAGTTGCGGTTGATGTGGTTCTCGCGTCCCTCACCCTGGCCGAACCGGTACACGGTCTGCAGCGGCGCATAGCGGCGGTCTTCGAGGTCGTACTCGATATCGCCGTACATGGCCGGGGCGAAGATCACGGCTGTGTCGTAACCCCGGTAGGAATAGAGCGTCGGCAGTGCTCCGAACGCCCGGATGTAGGCGCTGTCGAATGTCCGCACAATCTCGGAATCACGCTTGGCGTGGTAAGCCGAGAAGAAGACCACGCGGTCCTTGAAGTAGATGGCACGGTCGATAGTGTTGAACCGGTTCCAGCGCGGGTTGCCCAGTACCACGAAACGGGGCGCCGTGCGTCCGCGGCTCGTGATGCTCGTATCGGCAGACGCCAGGGCCGCAAGGATGCGCTCCACGTCGACACTGTTGTCCGAGAGGATGATGAAAACATTGTCCTGCCCGTTCTCCAACAGCGGCGTGAGGTCGCTCGGGCTGTTCGACGAGCGCACCGTCGGATGCTCATACTTATAGGTGTACCGGGAATATTCCGAATCCCCCAGCAACGCCAGTATCTCGCGTTCGAACTCCTTGTCGGTCGATGCGGTGTAGATCAGCGTCACACGCTTGCCGCCGTCCACCAGATCCCCCGCTTTCTCATATTTGAGCGACGGATCGGGAGCCAACTGGAACAGCACGTCGCTGTTATGGTCGGCGATATGGGCCAGCGGCGATACCACAGGCACCTTTTTCTCCTCGGCGAAGCGAATCACCGGAGCGAGTCCCTCTTCATAGATCGGGCCGATAATCAGGTCCGATTTGCGGAACGCCTCGTCCCGCTCGACGATCTCGCGGATGCGGGCCGTATCGCGGGCCGTGTTGTAGAGATGGACGTTCACCGAGATGCCCTGCCGGATCTTAATGCTGTCAATCCCCAGCAGAAAACCCTGGTAGAACTCCAGGTAGTTGCCGTTGGCCTCGCCGCCCGTAGCAATGGGCAGCAGCAGCGCCACATTGAGCGGCTCGCTGCGGCGCAAGGCCCGGAATTCGATAGGAATGGCCAGCGGTTCCGCAGCGACCACGCTGTCCCGGTGCAGGCTGTCGGCAACTTCCGCCGTCACGGCGCCGTCCAACTGCGGGATTTTGATCATCGCTCCGGCCTTGAGATCCGCGGGTTTCAGCCCGCCGTTGAGCTGGCTGAGTTCGGTCTCGGAGATTCCGAAACGCCGCGAGAGCGAATAAAACGTCTCGCCCGGGTGGACGATATGATATGCCGTGCCCTCGTCGGCGACGCTGTTCAGCGATTGGCGGTACTCCTCCCACTGCTCTTTAGTCCCGGCTTCGTCCTCCGATCCGATCTGCTTCTTGCGGATCAAAATGCGCTCCCCGAGGCGCATGTGCAGCGGATCGAGGTTGGGATTGTCTTCCAGGATGGTCTTCACGGGAATTTCATACTGCCGCGAGATGGCGTAAAGCGTCTCGCCCTTCGACACGAAATGGAAATCGAAGGTCTTGCGCAGCTTTTTATCCGACTTCGGCTCGGGAACATCGCTCACAAAAGGAATCTTGATGTTCTCGGCCGTCTTCAGCCCGCGGGCGATCGAGGGATTGTTCTCTAAGATCACCTTTTCGCCCACGCCGTAGGTCTTCGAGAGCCCGTAGAGCGTTTCGCCCGGCTGGACGGTATGGATGTAGAACTTCGAGCCGTTGATGTAAACGATCGTTCCGGACTTCTCCGCCGCAAAAGCGCAAAGGGCCCACACGATCATCAGGGCTGTGGCACAGAGTCGTTTCATCGTCATTTCAGTTTATCGCGCATCCGGATTTCGGTGATGACCTTCTTGGTGTAGAGCGGGAAATCGCCGTTCATCATCCACGCGTAGTAGCTGGGCTCGATGCGGAACACTTCGGCCACCGAACGTCCCTTGTACTTGCCGAATCCGAAAACTTCCTCGCCCTTTTCGTTGAAGAGAATGCGCCCGGCATAGTCCGCCGCCTCGGCGCGGCACGAGTATTCGGCCAACTTGTCGATGTCGTTCTCCAGATCGTCATAACGGTCCAACTGCGCCATCAGCACTTCGTAGGTAGCCTTCGTGTCGGCCTCGGCCGAGTGGGCGTCCTCGAGGTTCTTGTCGCAGTAGAACTTGTAGGCCGCCACCAGCGTCCGCTGCTCTTTCTTGTGGAAAATGTTCTGCACGTCGATGAATTTACGGCGCTTGAAATCCACGTCGACACCCGCCCGCAGGAACTCCTCGACCAGCACCGGCAGGTCGAAGCGGTTCGAGTTGAAACCGCCGAAATCACAGCCGCGGATGAACTGCTCGAGCGACTTGGCGACCTGCGCGAACGTCGGGCAATCCTTCACATCCTCGTCCGTGATGCCGTGTACGGCCGTGGCCTCCTCGGGAATGTGCATCTCGGGGTTTATCCGGCGGGTTTTGGTGATCTCCTCACCGTCGGGCATGACTTTGACCATCGAAATTTCGACGATCCGGTCCTTGGCGGTATCTATGCCGGTGGTTTCGAGGTCGAAGAAAATGATCGGGCGTTTGAGGTTTAACTTCATCTGACAGCCGTTATGCGTTGATCATCATCGGCATCAGCAGCATCAGCGTCGCGCTGGTCTGCTTGTCGTCGTAAACGGGCTTGAAGACGCCGGCACGGGTTGAATCGGCCAGCTCCACCACCACCGTCGGGGTCTCCATGTTCGAGAGAATCTCGACCAGGAACGTCGACTTGAAGCCGATCGAGATGGCTTGTCCGTCGTAGCTGCACGAGATCGTCTCGTTAGCCGACACCGAGAAGTCGATGTCCTGGGCCGTGAGGTTGATCTGGTTGCCGGAGATGTCCATACGGATCAGGTTTGTCGTGGGATTCGAGCAGACAGCCACGCGCTTGATGCCGTTGACCAGTTCGATGCGGTCCACCAACACCTTGTTGGGGTTGTTCGCCGGAATCACGGCATTGTAGTTCGGGTAATTGCCCTCGATCAGGCGGCACACAAGCGTATGGCTCTTGAGCTTGAACAAGGCGTTCTTCGAATCGAATGCCATCTCGATCACATCGTCCTCCTTCAACAGCACCGACTTCAGCAGGTTGGCGGGCTTCTTGGGAAGGATGAACGAGGCGGTCACCTCGTTTTCGGTCTCGGCCTCGTATTTCACGAGTTTATGCGCATCGGTACCCACGAATGTCAGTACATTAGGGGCCAGGTTGATATAGATGCCGTTCATCACCGGACGCAATTCGTCGTCCGCCGTGGCGAAGATGGTCTTGTTGATGCCGTTCACGAGCGTGTCGACGTTCAGGCTGAGCTCCTTTTTCTCTGCACTGAGCACCGGTACGGCGGGATAGCTTATGGCGCTGGCGCCGGGGATCGAAAGCGAACCGCTCTTCCAGTTGATCGTGATTTCCCAGTTCTTGTCGTTGACCTCGATGGTCAGCGGCAGTTCGGGGAACTCCTTCAGGGAGTCGAGCATCAGTTTGGCCGGCGCGGCGATCGTACCTTCGCGCTCCACGCTGTCCACCTCGATCTGTCCGACGAGCGTCGTTTCGAGGTCCGACGTGGTGACCTGCAGCGTGTTGCCGCTGAGTTCCAAAAGGAAGTAGTCCAGGATAGGCAGCGTGTTCTTATTGCTGATAACCTTGCCGGTGGTAGCCAGCAGCGAAAGCAGGGCCGAGCTTGATACGGAAAATTTCATACGTTTGTCTCTGTTTTTTTTCTGTTATGGTTTCTTACTCTAAAATTGCCAGTTTGTCGAGGGCCGTTTGAATCATCTTCTTCACGAACGGCTTGTAGTCCGTGTTGACGTCCTGCGCGATGCGCTGGGCGATGATCGTACAAATCGTGGCGGCGCGGTGGCCCATCAGGGCTGCAAGACCCGCCAGCGCCGAACCCTCCATTTCGAAGTTGGTGATGCGGCGGCCTTCGAAGCCGAACGACTCGATCTTCTCGTTCAGGTGTGCGTCATGCGGTTCGAGACGCACCCAGCGGCCTTGCGGGGCATAGAAGCCCGGGGCGGCGATGGTGATGCCCTCGCGCGTAACGTCGCTGAAATGCTCGAACAGTGTCTTGTCGGCATTGACGAAATAGGGACGCGGCATCTTCTCGTACCAGCCCGTGTGCTTCACGAAAGCCTCCTCGAGCGCCAGGTCGCAGACTCCGTCGCGGCCCTTGTAGTAGCTCAGCAGACCGTCGAAACCGCACGAGGTGCGCGAAAAGACGAACTCGCCGACTTTGATGTCGGGCTGAATGGCGCCCGACGTGCCGAGGCGTACCAGCGTCAACTGCTTCTTCACGGCCTTCTCCTGCCGTGTGGCGAAATCGACGTTGGCCAGCGCATCGAGCTCCGTGACGCAGATGTCGATGTTGCCGATGCCGATGCCGGTCGAGAGGACCGTCATGCGCTTGCCCTTATAGGTACCCGTCACGGTTTTGAACTCGCGGTTCTCGACCTCGCACTCCTTTTTGTCGAAAAATCCGGCCACGAGCGCCACGCGGCCGGGATCGCCGACCAGTATCACGGTGTCGGCAAGTTGTCCGGGATGCAGGTGCAGGTGGAATATCGAACCGTCGTCGTTGATAATCAATTCGGAAGCGGGGATCGTTCTCATAATAGTGGTTTTTTAATTTCCATAATTGGCATAAAAGTAATATATTTACCTCGAATATCAAAACTTCGAAGCGAATATTTCATAAATATAAGTATATCCAAAACCGAATAAAACATGACTCTTATCAAATCCATTTCGGGCATCCGCGGCACCATCGGAGGTCCCGCAGGAGAGAACCTGACGCCGCCCGACGTCGTGAAATTCACCACGGCCTACGTGCGTCTGATCGCCCGCCGTACACCGGGCAAAAAACTTACCATAGTCGTAGGACGCGACGCCCGGATTTCGGGCGAAATGGTCTCGAACCTCGTCGAAGGCACCCTTCTGGCCTGCGGAGCCGACGTCATCAACGTCGGGCTGTGCACCACCCCGGGGACGGAAATGGCCGTCATCACGAAAAAAGCCGACGGCGGCATCATCATCACCGCCTCGCACAATCCCCGTCAGTGGAACGCCCTGAAACTGCTGAACTCCGACGGCGAATTTCTGAACGACGCCGAGGGCAAGCAGGTATTGGCGATGTCCGAGGAGGAGGAATACGACTACCCCGCGATCGACGCCATCGGGCATGTGCTGTCGCGCGAAGATTTCAACGACGAGCATATCCGCCGCGTGCTGGCGCTGCCGCTGGTCGATGTTGAAGCCGTGCGCAAACGCCGCTTCAAAGTGGTCGTCGACGCCGTGAACTCGGTGGGCGGCATCGTCATGCCCAAACTGCTGCGCGAACTGGGCTGTGAGGTCGTGGAGCTCAACTGCGAGCCCACGGGCGAATTCGCCCACAACCCCGAGCCGCTGCCGCAGAACCTCACCCAGATATCGGAGGCAATGGTGCGCGAGAAAGCGGATGTAGGCATCGTGGTCGACCCCGACGTGGACCGGCTGGCGTTCGTCTCGGAAGACGGCTCGATGTTCGTCGAGGAGTACACGCTGGTAGCCGTCGCCGACTATATCCTCTCGGAAAATCCCGGCAACACGGTTTCGAACCTTTCGTCGTCGCGTGCCCTGCGCGACGTTACGGAGCGTCATGGAGGCAAATACTACGCTTCGGCCGTCGGCGAAGTCAACGTTGTAACGAAGATGAAGGAGGTCGGCGCCGTAATCGGCGGCGAGGGCAACGGCGGAGTTATCTATCCCGAACTGCACTACGGACGCGACGCGCTGGTGGGAACGGCACTCTTTTTGACGTGGCTGGCCCGGAAAGGCATGACGATGACCCAACTGCGTGCCACTTATCCCTCGTACTACGCTTCGAAGAACAAGATCGAACTGACGCCGGCCATCGATGTAGATAAAGTGCTGCGTGAGGTAAAGAGCCGTTACGCCAATGATAACGTGAACGATATCGACGGTGTGAAGATCGACTTCCCGGAGAATTGGGTTCACCTGCGCAAGTCGAACACCGAGCCGATCATCCGCGTCTACACCGAAGCCAAGTCGATGGACGAGGCCGACGCGCTGGCGCAGCGGTTCATTGCCGAAATCAAAGATATCTGTAATATTTAAGACAATGAAGAAGAACGTATTGATCCTCGCCGCAGCGCTCGCGCTGGTCGCCTGCGGCGGAAATGCCCCGAAAAAGAAAGCTGCCGCCGAAACGCAGACTACAACCGCGGCGGTGCCCGACATGCACACTGCCGAAACGTCGCTCGACTACCTGGGAACCTACGAAGGAACCCTGCCGGCAGCAGACTGCCCGGGAATCCAAACGACGCTGAAGCTCAATCCCGACGGAACATACGAGCTGCACCTGAAATACATCGACCGCGATGCGGAGTTCGATGAGACGGGCGTTTTCACTGTTAAGGAGAACCTGCTGACCCTGGCCCAACTCGACGACGGCTCAGAAGAGTACTACAAGATTGAGGAAAACCGACTGCGCATGCTCGACGCCGAAAAACAACCCGTCACGGGAGCGTTGGCGGAGAATTACGTACTGCAAAAAACCAAATAGTCAATGGATAAAGCAAAAGTTTATATAAAAGAGAATAAAGAGCGGTTTATCAGCGAGTTGTTCGATCTGCTGCGTATTCCGTCGATCAGCGCGCAGAGCGAACACAAACCCGATATGCTGCGCTGTGCGGAGTTCCTCGCCGCAGCACTCGCCAAAGCCGGCGCCGACCGTGCCGACGTGCTGCCTACGAAAGGCAATCCGGTGGTCTACGCCGAGAAGATCGTCGACCCGAAGGCCAAAACGGTGCTGGTCTACGGCCACTACGACGTGATGCCCGTGGACCCGCGCGACGAATGGCGCACCGAACCGTTCGAACCCGTCATCAAGGAGGGCCGCATCTGGGGCCGCGGGGCGGACGACGACAAAGGCCAGTTATGGATGCACGCCAAGGCATTCGAGGCGATGTGCGCCACGGACACGCTGCCCTGCAACGTGAAATTCATGCTCGAGGGCGAGGAGGAGATCGGTTCGCCGAGCCTCTACCGCTTCTGCGAGGAGAACAAGAAGATGCTCGAAGCCGATATTATATTGGTATCGGACACTTCGATGATTTCGATGCAAACACCCTCTATCACATGCGGTTTGCGCGGGTTAGCTTATATGGAGGTTGAAGTGACGGGCCCCAACAAGGACCTCCACTCGGGGTTGTTCGGCGGCGCGGTGGCCAATCCGGCCAACGTGCTGACGCGGCTGGTGGCCAGTTTGATAGATGACCAAGGCCGTGTGACGATCCCCGGCTTTTACGACGATGTGCGTGAGCTGACGCCCGGGGAACGCGAAGCGTTCAACAAGGCTCCGTTCAGCATGGAGGACTACAAGAAATCGCTGGAAATCGGCGACGTGGAGGGTGAAGCGGGCTACACGACGCTGGAACGCACGGGCGTGCGTCCGTCGCTCGATGTCAACGGCATCTGGGGCGGCTACACGGGCGAAGGCACCAAGACGGTGATTCCCGCGAAAGCCTCGGCCAAGATCTCGATGCGCCTGGTCCCGAATCAGGACTACCGCAAAATTTCGGAACTTTTCGAGAAGCATTTCAATGCCATCGCACCCAAGAGCGTGAAAGTGGTGGTGAAGTCGCTCCACGGCGGCATGCCCTACGTCTCCCCGACCGATATGCCGGCCTACAAGGCGGCTGAAAGGGCCGTCGAGGCGACTTTCGGCAAAAAGCCCCTGCCTTTCTATTCGGGCGGTTCGATCCCCATTATCAGCGGATTCGAGTCAATCCTGGGCATCAAATCGCTGCTGATCGGCTTCGGACTGGCCGAGGACGCCATCCACTCGCCGAACGAGAGCTACGGGCTCGAGCAGTTCGACAAGGGTGTGGAGACCATTCCGCTGTTTTACAAGTATTTCGCCGAAAGCAAGTGACGATGTACGAAGAACTGCTGGAATTTGCCGTTCGAATGGCCCGGGAAGCCGGAAGGATCCACCTCGCCTACTTCCGGAGCGACAAGCTCGCCATCCGGACCAAATCCAACGTCTACGACGTGGTGACGCGCGCCGACAAGGAGAGCGAGGAGCTGATTGCCGGGATGATTGCGGAACGCTATCCCGACCACGCCGTTCTGGGCGAGGAAGGCGGCAGCCGCGGCAGTGCGGAAAGCGACTGGCGCTGGGTGGTCGATCCGTTGGACGGCACGACCAATTACAGCCAGGGATTGCCCGTCTTCGCGGTCTCTATCGCCCTGCAGCACAAGGGCGAGACGGTCGTGGGCGTGGTCTATGCCCCCTATCTGAACGAGTTGTTCACCGCCGTAAAAGGCGGCGGGGCTTTCCTGCAATACGCTTCGCGGAAACCGGAACGCATCCGCGTCGGGGAAAAGCAGGCGCTTGCCACGTCGGTAATCGCAACGGGATTCCCCTATGACAAGGACGTGAATCCGGACAACAACAGCGACAACGTCGCCCGAATCATCCCCTACGTGCGGGACGTCCGGCGACTGGGATCGGCGGCCTACGACATCAGTTGTGTCGCGGCAGGGCTGCTGGACGGTTACTGGGAGCTGGCGCTCCACGAATGGGACGTCTGCGCCGCCGAACTGATCCTCCGGGAGGCCGGAGGCGTCGTTTGCGACCTCCGCCGTGACCGCGGCATTTCGATCGTCGCAGGCAACGCCGGAATCGTGGAGGAGATGCGGAAATACGTCAGGTAACCGACTGAAAAACAGCTTCGTTTCCAAAAAATCGACAGGGCGGGTGTAAATTCCCGCCCCTTTTTTGCGAATATTCGTAAAATATTTTACTATTTTTAACCCGGACAAATACCGAAAAAGCAGATGTGCGGAATTGTAGGATATGTCGGCCGGCGTGATGCCTGTCCGATTCTGGTGAAGGGTCTGCACCGCCTCGAATACCGGGGTTACGACAGTGCGGGAATCGCGCTGGTCAACGCAACGGGGACCCTCCACGTTTTCAAATGCAAAGGCAAGGTCTCGGACCTGGAACATTTCCTCGAGGGCAAGGACCTCGGCGGAACCATCGGCATCGCGCACACGCGCTGGGCCACGCACGGGGTTCCGAACGATGCCAACGCCCATCCCCACTACTCCGAATCGGAGAGCATCGCCCTGATACATAACGGCATCATCGAAAACTACCGTGTGCTGAAAGATGCGCTCGTGGAGAACGGCTACACGTTCCGCAGCAGCACCGACTCCGAAGTATTGGTGAACCTGATCGAATATGTCCGCGAGACGAACGGCTGTTCGCTGTTCGAAGCCGTGCAGCAGGCGCTTCGCCAAGTGGTCGGGGCCTATGCCATCGCCGTCGTCGAAAAGGGCAACACCGACCGGATCATCGCCGCACGACAGAGCAGCCCGATGGTCGTGGGCATCGGCGAGGGCGAGTATTTCCTCTCGTCCGACGCCGCGTCGATCATCGAATACACGCAGGATTTCGTCTACGTAGGCGACGGGGAGATCGCCGTGATCGAGCGCGACAAGCCCCTGAAAGTCGTGACGCTGGACAACCACGATGCAAAGATCGACATCCGCAAGCTCCAGCTCTCCATTTCGCAGCTCGAGAAAGGCGGCTATCCTCATTTCATGCTCAAAGAGATTTACGAACAACCCTCGACACTCGTGGACTGCATCCGCGGACGCATCAATCCCGACACCTGCGAGGTGAAGCTCTCGGGGGTGATCGACCACCGCGAGAAGTTCGTGAATGCCCGGCGCATCATCTTCGTGGCGTGCGGCACTTCGTGGCACGCCTCGCTGATCGGCGAGCACCTTATCGAGTCGATCTGCCGCATTCCCGTCGAGGTGGAATACGCCTCGGAGTTCCGCTACCGCAATCCCATCATCCGTGAAGACGACATTGTGATCGCCGTGTCGCAGTCGGGCGAAACGGCCGACACGCTGGCCGCCGTGGAGCTGGCCCGCAAGGCCGGGGCTTTCGTCTTCGGCATCTGCAACGTCGTGGGATCGTCCATCGCCCGGGCGACGGATTCGGGGGCCTACATTCACGTCGGACCCGAAATCGGCGTCGCCTCAACGAAGGCTTTCACCGGGCAGGTGACCGTGATGGCGATGCTGGCGCTGACCGTCGGCCGCGAAAAAGGAACCGTTTCGGACGCATATTACCACGAAGTTTCGAGCGCCCTGCTCCACCTGCCCGAAACGCTGGAGGAGGTGTTGCAGGTTGCGCCGCAGGTCGCCGACCTGGCGAAGATATTCACCTATGCCCACAATTTTATTTACTTGGGCCGCGGATACAATTACCCTACTGCATTGGAGGGCGCCCTGAAACTCAAAGAGATTTCCTATATCCACGCCGAGGGCTACCCCGCCGCCGAGATGAAACACGGTCCCATCGCGCTGATCGACGCCGAGATGCCCACCGTAGCCATCGCCACGCCGGACCACACTTACGAGAAGACGGCATCGAACATCGAGGAAATCCGGGCCCGTGGCGGCAAGATCATCGCCGTCGTCGCCCGCGACGACCGACAGGTGCGCCGCTCGGCGGACTATGTGATCGAGGTTCCGGTCATTGCCGAGTGCCTTATGCCGATTGTGGTGTCGGTACCGCTGCAACTGCTGGCTTACTACATTGCGGTGTACAAGGGTCGCAACGTCGACCAGCCCCGCAACCTCGCCAAATCGGTGACCGTGGAGTAACCCCCGCCCGCCTAAGAGGCGGGTTTTAGAGGCGATGATCTGCCAACACGATTCCGGCCCGAATACCCGCTTTGCCCGTTTGAGAGATAGGATTTAGAGAAAATAGGAAAGGTCGGCCCCGCTGGGTCGACCTTTCTCAATGATTTGCGGAAACGCTTACATCATTTCGTCGTAGGCGTACTGTATGGCGCGGTTCAGGATGGCAACGAACGGCTGCGTGCGGCGGAACTCCTCGACCGTGCGGTCCAGCAGGTCCGGAGCGAGCAGGTATTCCTCGGTGATCGGCTGGTCAATGTAAAAATCTTTCAGCTTCAGCATCTCGGCATATTCGCTGTCGGCAGGAAACCCCGTCGGAACCCGCTTAAGTTTGTTTCTTTCGCTCAGACGGAAACCCTTTGCCTTTTTGATAGCCGCTTCGATCTCCGCGCCGTTGTCGAGAACCTCCTCGCGGATCGAACGCAGGACTGTCGGCTCGATGCAGACGGCACCTGCCGAGAGCAGATTGCACCACACCAGCGAATCGGCACAGGGTTCGATGTGGAAGTAGTATCCCGCAAAGCCCGATTTCTTGCCCTTCGGGGCGATGTAGGCGCCGATATAGGTCTTGTAGGGCGACTTGTCGTTCGAGAAGCGCGTGTCGCGGGCGATGCGGTAGGTGCAGTCCTGCGGACGCAGGCCCCGCACCGTGGGATCGAACGACGCGATGCCGTCGATCAACTGTCCGGTGAAATCCGCAAACCGCCCCTTCACCCGGGTCCATTCGGCGCGGTTGGCGTCGAACCACTCCCGGGTGTTGTTGTCGTGCAGGCGGCGGAAGAAGTCGATGACCTCTCTCATCTTACCACGCGAAAAGCGGATAGTCGGCCATCAGGGCGTTCACGTCCTTGCGGACGGCGGCGATATTCGCCTCGTTCTCCGGATCGTGCAGCACGCGGTCGATCAGCTCGACGATGTAATCCATCTTGTCCTCCTTCAGACCGCGGGTCGTGATGGCCGGGGTTCCGAAACGCAGCCCCGAGGTCTGGAACGGCGACCGGCTGTCGAACGGCACCATGTTCTTGTTGGTGGTGATGTCGGCGGCCACAAGGCATTTTTCGGCCAGCTTGCCCGTCAGTTCAGGGAACTTCGTGCGCAGGTCGACCAGCATCAGGTGATTGTCCGTACCGTCGGAAACGATCTTGTAACCGCGCTTCACGAAAGCGGCGGCCATCGCTTTGGCGTTCTTCTGCACCTGTGCCTGATATTCCTTGTAGGCAGGCTCCAATGCCTCGCCGAAAGCCACGGCCTTGGCGGCGATGACGTGCTCCAGCGGACCGCCCTGGATGCCCGGGAAAACGGCCGAATTGAGTATCTGCGACATCATCTTCACTACGCCCTTCGGCGTGGTCTGGCCCCAGGGATTCTCGAAATCCTTACCCATCAGGATAATGCCGCCGCGCGGTCCGCGCAGGGTCTTGTGAGTCGTCGAGGTGACGATATGGGCGTATTTCACGGGATTCTCCAACAGCCCGGCGGCAATCAATCCGGCCGTGTGGGCCATGTCCACGAGCAGCAGCGCCCCCACCTTGTCGGCGATCTCGCGCATGCGCTTGTAGTCCCATTCACGCGAGTAGGCCGAGGCGCCGCCGACGATCAGCTTGGGTTTGCATTCCAGCGCCTTGCGCTCCATGGCGTCGTAGTCGATCACGCCGGTGGCCTCGTCCAGCTGGTAGCCCACGGCATTGAAATATTTACCCGACATGTTGACCGGCGAACCATGCGAGAGGTGTCCTCCGTGTGCCAGATCGAGGCCCATGAAGGTATCGCCCGGCTGCATGCAGGCGAAGAAAACGGCCATGTTGGCCTGCGCGCCCGAGTGAGGCTGCACGTTGGCGTATTCCGCGCCGTAGAGCTTGCAAATGCGCTCGATGGCCAGCGACTCGACCTTGTCCACGACCTCGCAGCCTCCGTAGTAGCGGGCGCCTGGATAGCCTTCGGCGTATTTGTTGGTCAAAACCGAGCCCATGGCCTCCATCACCTGGTCGCTGACGAAGTTCTCCGAGGCGATCAGCTCGATGCCGTGCATCTGGCGGCTGCGCTCGGCGGCAATCAAATCGAAAATCTGGGAATCTCTTTTCATTATCGTTAGGGATTTTGTGAAATGCTTTTACAGCGGGTAAAGATAAGCAAAAATGCCGAAAATGGGTTCGTCGAAAAACGGTTTAAGATATTTTTCCTATATTTGACGGGGCAAAACCCGGTCTTAGACAGGCTGCGCCTCGGCAAAACCGCAAACTCCGTTTGCATTTGCCCTCGGCTTGTAGTATTTTTGGCTTCGCCTTAGATAGGCTGCGGCTCGGGAATGCTCAAATAAATTTGGCATTCCTCTCGCCTTGCACTATCTTTGTGCCGCAAAATCGACAGATATTACCTTAAAATATAAATATTATGAAATTACTGGATGGAAAAGTGGCCGTTGTGACCGGTGCCGCACGCGGCATCGGCAAGGCCATCGCACTCGAATTTGCCAAAGAGGGCGCCAACGTGGCGTTCACCGACCTCGTGATCGACGAGAACGGCAAGGCCACCGAGGCTGAGATCGCCGCGCTGGGCGTAAAGGCCAAGGGATATGCTTCGAACGCCGCGAACTTCGAAGAGACGCATCAGGTCATCGACCAGATCGTGAAGGATTTCGGACGCATCGACATCCTCGTCAACAACGCCGGCATCACGAAGGACGGCCTGATGATGCGCATGTCCGAGGCTCAGTGGGACGCCGTGCTGACGGTGAACCTCAAATCGGCGTTCAACTTCATCCATGCCGTGACGCCGATCATGGCGCGTCAGAAAAGCGGCTCGATCATCAACATGTCGTCGGTGGTGGGTGTCAGCGGCAACGCCGGCCAATGCAACTACTCGGCATCGAAGGCCGGTATGATCGGATTAGCTAAATCCATTGCAAAAGAAATGGGCCCGCGAGGCATCCGCGCCAACGCCATCGCCCCGGGCTTCATCATGACCGAGATGACCGACAAGCTGCCCGACGAGGTGAAGGAGGGCTGGTACAAGCAGATTCCGCTGCGCCGCGGCGGTACGCCGGAGGACGTAGCCAAGGTGGCGCTGTTCCTCGCTTCGGACCTTTCGTCGTATGTCAGCGGTCAGGTTATCCACTGCTGCGGGGCGATGAATTGTTAAGAAACGATAGACAACAAACGAGTTGTTGAAAAAATGCCGCAAGGCATCGACTGGAAATAAAAACGTCCGCCAAGTTTGCTTGGACGGACGTTTTTATTTCCGGTCGGATTCCTACGGGGACTTTCGGCGACTCGTTTACTGTTATCGCGCCGCCAACGATCACCGAGCGAAGCGAAGGTAACTGCGCTCCGCCCTACATAACTTGCATCTTTTTTGCACCCATTCCGCTTTTTACTATCTTTGCAATTATGAAACGACTCATAACCTTGCTTGCGGCCCTGGCCGCACTCCAGACATACGCCCAGAGAATTGAGGCGACGCTCCCCAGCCCCGACGCCAAGGCGATCGGCATGGGCGGCGTGATGATGACCACCCTTTCGGGCTCGCACGCCATCTACAACAACTCGGCGATGGCTGTCTTTTCGCGCATGCCGTCGCAGATATCGTCGTCCTATTACGGACAGAAAAATTTCGATTACTATGCCGTATCGGGATTCTGCCGCTTCGACAACGTCAACCTCGCACAGGTCGGCTGGCGTCAGTATCTCCGCGAGCACGGCAACAACGACATGGCCGTAGACCTGGGCTATTCGCGCCGCATGGGCGACAACTGGTCGCTCGGCGTCGTGGCGCGCTACATGCACCTGAAACGCCCGGATATTTCGGCCGATGCGCTGGCCGTGGACCTCAGCGCCGCCTACCAACTGCCGCTGGAGAATGTCGGCAGTTATTCGACGCTGCGCGCAGGCGCCAAGCTGGGCAATCTGGGCGGCTATGTCGACGATACGGATTATACGCTTCCGATGGATTTCACCGTCGGTGCGGCCCTCGACACGTTCCTCTCCGATGCACACGAGATCACCGTCGGCACCGACGTAGGCTACTATTTCTCCCCGAAAGCGGTCCGCGGATTCCAGATGTCGGTGGGTGCGGAATACAACCTCATGCAGTTGGTCCAACTGCGCACGGGCTATCACTACGGCGAACAACGCGACTACTATCCGAGTTACTGGACCGTCGGCGCCGGTGTGCGCATCCTCCACCTGCGGTTGGACTTCGCCTACCTCTTCGCCAAGAAAGACACGCTCCTGCGCAATACCTACAGCATCAGTTTCGGGCTGGATTTCTAAGATATTCCATAATCCCCTCGCATCCATCCTCCAGCATGTTGAGCACCAGCTCGAAGCCCTCGTGTCCCTCGTAATAGGGGTCGGGGACATAGGTGCGGTCGGGATGTCGGCGGCAGAACTCCGCCATGCGGTATATTTTGCGGGCGGCCTCGCGGGAAGGCGCCAGGCGGTTGAGCGTCTCGTAGTTCCTGTCGTCCATAGCGACGATCATGTCGAAACGGTCGAAATCCTCCTCGCTCACCTGCCGGGAGCGGTGTGTCAATGCATATCCCCGGCGCGAAGCGGCGCTGCGCATGCGTGCATCGGGCAGTTCGCCCCGGTGACCTCCATAGGTGCCTGCCGAGTCGATCGTGAACCGGTCGGCGACTCCCTGCTTCTCCACCATGTCGTGCATGATGCCGTCGGCGGCCGGAGAGCGGCAAATATTGCCCAAACAGACGAATAAAATCCTTGTTTTCGATTCCATGCCGTAAAGATAACGATTTTTTCGGAACGCGAATTGCAGAATACAGGGGCATGGAAAAGAAAATATCTGATCGGATCGGACAATCCCGCTGCATGGACTGGGCCGTGCTTTACATGCGGCTGTTCGCGGGAGCCATGATGCTGTTTCACAACATCGGCAAAATACAAAATTACAACGAAATAATAGCTTCATATCCAACGGTGCTCAACATCAATCCCGCCGTCGTATTTGTCGTCGTGTCGGTCGCAGAAGTGTTGCTGGCCGTGCTTGTCATCATGGGACTGTGGGTGCGTCAGGCGGCGTTCCTGATGGCGCTGGGTGTCCTCCTGACATTCGTCTGGGGCGGACTTGGCGCCGGGGAGCCCGAGTTCGTATGGCTGGGTATCTATGTCTTTCTGATCGTTTCCGGAAGCGGATTTTACGGATTCGACACCGCCCTCGCCGCTGCAGGCGGAAAAAAGAGACCAATCGAACAATAATAGGACTGCCGACATTCCCTATGTTCGAAGAAATGTCGTATCTTTGACGCGATTTGTTTTCGTTAGACACCACAAAAACAGAACGTAATGAAGATGAAAGTAATCGTGATGCTGGCAGCTTTCGCGCTGACCGCATCGGCAGCCTCGGCGCAGGAGTTGCCCCGCAAGGTGCAGAACGTCGAAGTGCTCGACCTGGATGGCAAACCGACCAAACTGCCTCATTTCGGCGAAAAGAACCTGATGATATTCTACGTGGACCCCGACCGGCACAAGCAGAACGAGGATTTCACCATCGAACTGGAAAAGAACGGCCGCGCGGCGAGCGAAAACATCTACGGCTTCGGGGTGATGAACCTCAAAGACGCTCCGATGGTCCCCAACGGCATGGCCCGCAGCATGGCCAAGAAACGCACGGCTTCGAACGGCGCCACGGTGCTGGCCGACCAGGACCGCATCCTGAGCACGGCGTGGAAGTTGGGCGACTGCAACAACCAGTTCGTGCTGATGATCGTATCGAAGGAGGGCGAGTTGGTGTTCCTGCGCAAGGGCATCCTCTCCGACGCGGACAAGGAGGCCTTTTACGAGACCATCGAGCAATATAAATAAGTCTCGATGGTGCGCAGAATCGTTGTCCTGATCCTCGTGCTCTCAGGTTCGGTCCTCACGGGCCGGGCCCAGGAGGAGGGCACCCGTATTGCAGACGGCGACACGCTGCACTACACCTACACCCCGCTGCCGCAGGAGGCTCCCCGAAAGAAACCTTTCCTGCGGCGCGTCGTCGATTATTTCGGCGAGTCGACCATCGACAAGACTTTCGAGAAGAAAATCGACTTCACGTTTGCCGGAGGTCCCAGCTATTCGAAGAACACGAGTTTCGGCATCGGTCTGCTGGCTGCGGGACTCTACCGCCTCGACCGTACGGACTCGATCACGGCGCCTTCCGACGTTTCGATCTTCGCCAACGTCTCGGTTTCGGGATTCTATGCGCTGGGCGTAACGGGAAACAACATCTTCGCGCATAACAAACGCCGTATAAACTATACGGTGATGTTCGCTTCGGCGCCCCGTAGTTTCTGGGGCATCGGCTACAACGCGGGGCGTGACAACTCCGAGAGCACCTATTCCGAGAAACGCTACCTGGTCGAAGGACGCTACCTGCACGAGTTCCTGCCCCACACCTACATCGGCGGACTGGTGAGTTTCGAACACACGCGGGGTTTGAAGTTCACCGAACCGGCATACCTCTGCGGAGAGAAGATGAAATACACGGCGACGGGTATCGGGGCAATCCTCGAATACGATTCGCGCGACTTCATTCCCAATCCGTTCCGGGGCCTCTATGTGAGTTTTCAGGAAACGCTCTTCCCGAAAGGGCTCGGAAACTGCGGCAAAACGCTGTGGCGCACGACCTTCACGGCCGACGCCTACCAGCGGGTGTGGAAAGACGGTATCCTCGCCGCCGACCTCTACGCGGTGTTCAACACCGACGGCACGCCGTGGCCGATGCTCGCCCGGCTGGGCGGCAGCCAGCGGATGCGCGGCTATTACCAGGGCCGTTATACGGACAACGATATGATTACCCTGCAGATCGAGCTGCGCCAGCGCATCTGGCGGCGGATCGGATGTGCGGTCTGGGGCGGTGCGGGCAACGTGTTTCCGTCGCTCGGCGAGTTCGATTGGTCGCAGACGCTTCCCAACTACGGCATCGGCTTCCGGTGGGAGCTCAAAAAAAGAGTTAACGTTCGCCTCGATTACGGATTCGGCAAGAAAACAAGCGGTTTCCTGCTAAGCATAAACGAGGCATTTTAAGAGCTATTTGGTTTATGAGTGCTGATACGAACCGGAAAAACAGACGGCGGGTTGTCAAAACCCGCAGCCGTTTCACCACGCTGCTGACCGTCTATTTCTTCGTGGCGCTGATTATCCCCAATTGTGTGTTGGCCAACACCGAGCCCTACTCGGTGTGGACCGTCGAGTCGCTGATCCTCATGCCGCTGGGGTTCTACATGATGTGGAGCGTAGCCCTGCGCCGTTCGGGCGTGATGATCTGGCTGGCGTTCCCGTTCATCTTCTTCTGTGCCTTCCAGATCGTGCTGTTGTACCTCTTCGGCAATTCGATCATCGCCACCGATATGTTTACCAACCTTCTGACGACCAATCCGGGCGAGGCGGGCGAACTGCTGGGCAACATCTATCCTTCGGTGGTGCTGGTCTGCGTGATCTATCTGCCGCTGCTGTGGTTCGCGGCGCGCGAGATAGGCCATAAACGCTACATCACCCGCACGGCACGCATGAACATCGGCCTGACCGGCGCGGCGCTCTTTGCATTGGGACTGCTGGCCCTGTGGCCCGCCTACCACGTGAGCGAGGACCGGCACGTGCTGCGCGACGAAATCTTCCCCCTGAACATCCTCTACAACCTCGGGCTGAGCGGCTCGGAGTTCCGCAAGTCGTTCAATTACGAAAAGACCTCCGCAGGTTTCACCTACGAGGCCCGGCGCACGGCCGAAGCCCCCGGGCGCGAAGTCTATGTATATATTATAGGTGAAGCCGCGCGGGCCATGAACTGGCAGTTGTACGGCTACGAACGCGAGACCAATCCCCTGCTGTCACAGGAGAAGGGACTGGTGGTGTTCCGCGATATGCTCACCCAGAGCAACACCACGCACAAGAGCGTGCCGCTGATCCTCTCGTCGGTAGCCACCGACGAACACGAGGAACTGTACCGCCGCAAGGGACTTCCGGCGTTGTTCAACGAGGCGGGCTTCGACACGTGGTTCATCTCCAACCAGTCGCGGCAGGGCGCCATGATCGACCACCTGGCCCACGATGCCAAGCACCTGATTTACATTCGTTCGCCGCGCCACGACACGCAGTTGCTCGACGAGATGCGCAAAGTGCTCGAAAGGAGCAGTGAGCAGAAGATCCTTTTCATCCTCCACTGCTACGGATCGCATTTCAGCTACCACCAGCGTTATCCGCGGGAGTTCGCCTATTTCCAGCCCGACGACGACGTGGCGATAGCCAAACAGCACCGCCCGATGCTGGTCAACGCTTACGACAATTCGATTCGCTATACGGACTACGTGCTGTCGCAAATCATCGACTACCTCGGGTCGCTCGAAAACACCTCTTCGGCGCTGCTCTACTGTGCCGACCACGGCGAGGACCTGATCGATGACGGCCGCGAACGCTTCCTGCATGCCTCGCCCACCACCACGGCCTACCAACTTTATGTGGCATCGCTGGCATGGTTCTCGGAGAGTTACCGGGAGCATTTTCCCCGGAAAGTCGCCGCCGCCGAGGCTAATGAAACGGCTCCGGCCACGACCCATGCGTTGTTCCACACCATGGCTGACATGGCTTCGATCCAGGGACGGTTCCTCTCGACGAAAGTTTCGCTCGTGAGCTCCGACTTCGACCGTCAGGCCCCGCGCCGCTACCTGAACGACCATAACGAGGCCGTACCCTACCGCAAAACGGGACTCCGGCCCGAAGACATGGAGGTGTTCCGGCGTTACGGAATCCAACCTTAGGTTCCGATTTCATGCGTTCATTTCCGCATATCCCCCGGACGGGCGGGACAAACAAGAAACAATAAAGGCTGCCTTTTCGGGCAGCCTTTATTGTGAACCGAGTTCGAATTATTTCGCAGCGTCTACGGAAACCTTGCGGAACTCCTTCATCAGCTTCGAAAGCTCCAGAGCCGATTTACGGGCACGGGTGCCGGCAGCTTTGTTGTTCTTCTCAACCTGAGCAGCTGCATTGGCTGCAAATACCTCAAACTCTGCGTTAATTTTTGCTACTAACTCTTTCATAGTTTTATTTATTAAATTGGGTTTGTTATCAACGCAAAGATATAAAAATATTCTAAACTCAATCGCCCGGAGAACGAAAAAACAGCATTTTTTCACCAAAAAAGTCCATTTTACGGGGGCACCGGTACGTTTTTTGCCCTTACCCGGGGGTAAAACATACCCTATATGGATAAATTCTACCTTACAGCAGGCCTCTTTGCAGCGCTTCTCACGGGCTGCGGAAAACACGCTTCCCGGCAGGCGATGCCTCCCCTGCGGGTCGAAGTGGCCGAGGCCGCCGTGGACTCCGTTCCCAACCGGATGAGCTTTATCGGCTACCTCGCGAGCAATTTCGACGCCGTGATCCAGCCGCGCGTGAACGGTTACCTGTCGTCGAAACGCTACGGCAACGGCATGCCCGTCAAACGGGGACAGTTGCTCTTCACCATCGATCCCGACCAGCTTTCGACCTCGATGCTGGCTGCCGAGGCCCAGTTGGAATCGGCCCGTGCGCAGGCCATCGAGGCACGCAACAACTACGACCGTGCGGTGCCCCTGGCGAAGATCGACGCCATCAGCCAGTCGCAGCTGGACCAGTATACCGCACAATGGAAAGCCGCCGAAGCCTCGGTGCGCGCGGCCGAACAGACGCTCAGCAGCGCCCGGATGAATGTCGGCTACGCCGAGCTGCGCTCCCCGATCGACGGCATCATCGAGCATACGGCGGCGCATGTCGGCGACTACGTGGGACCCGGTACGCAGTTCAGCGTGCTGACGACCGTGTCGAACATCGACACGCTGACGGTCGACGTGGCAATCCCGATGTCGCAATACCTCCGCTATGCCGGCGACCGCACGTCGATCTACGACAACGAGGGGCTGCTCTCGGACATCCGCCTCGTGCTGGCCGACGGCACGCAATATCCCCACGCGGGGCTCTACGACTATACGCGCAAGGACGTATCGTCCACCACGGGGACGCTCGTGCTGGTGGTGATGTTCCCCAATCCTGACGAGACGCTGAAACCCGGGCAGTTCGCCCGTGTGGAGGCCAACGTAGGCCCCGTGCGGCCGCGCGTCGTCGTGCCTCAGCAGGGCGTGAGCCAGGCCCAGGACCTCAGTTCGGTGTGGGTCGTCACGGCCGACAGCACGACGCAGTACCGCCGCGTCACTCCGGGCGACACTTACGGCGTGCTGTGGTGCATCGACGAGGGGTTGGAACCGGGTGAACGGATCGTGGTTTCCGGGCAGCAGAAGTTGCGCAACGGCGCGAAGGTGATTCCCGAAAAGAGGTAGCCCTATGGAGAAATTTTTCGTTTCGCGCCCGATCTTCGCCATCTCGCTGGCCATCGTCATCGTGCTCGTGGGGTTGATCTCGATCACGCAACTGCCGATCGAGCAGTATCCCGACATCACGCCCCCGGTCGTGGAGGTCTCGGCGACCTACGACGGCGCCGATGCCGAGACGGTGAACAACGCCGTGGCGACGCCCGTGGCACAGGCCGTGATGGGTGTCAGCGACATGCTCTACATGCAGGCCACCTCGGCCAACGACGGGTCGATGACCCTGCAGGTTACGTTCGACATCGGCTCCGATCCCGATCTGGACGCCATCTTCACCCAGAACAACGTTTCATCGGCCACGGCCGAGCTTCCGGCGACGGTCACCCGCCAGGGAGTCACCACGCGCAAGACCATGACGGGATTCCTGATGGTCTATTCGCTCCACAGCGACGGCCGCTACGACGGGGAGTTTCTCTCGAACTACGCCTACATCAACCTGCAGAACGAACTGCTGAAGATCGACGGCGTGGGCAAGGTCTCGATCATGGGCGCCGGAGAGTACGCCATGCGCATCTGGCTGCGGCCCGACGTGCTGAAATACTACGGCATTGCCGTGGACGAAGTGACGGCGGCCATCGAGAAGCAGGGCGGCATCTACCCTGCCGGACAGTTCGGGGCCGAGCCGGCTCCCGACGGCGTGGCCTATACCTATACGGTGACCATGCCGCCGCAGATCTCCACCGCCGGGGAGTTTGCCGACATCGTTGTGCGCACCACCTCCTCGGGCGAGCAGATCCGCCTGGGCGACATCGCCGAGGTGTCGCTGGGCAGCCAGACCTACGGCGTCAGTTCCTCCTACGAGAGCGATCCGACGGCCATGATCGTCGTCTACCAGCAGCCGGGCAGCAACGCCGTGGCCGTCGGCGGCAAGGTCAAAGCCGCGATGGAACGGCTCGCGGAGCGTTTCCCCGACGGCATCGAAGCCGCCACGATTGTCGATACCACGACGAGCATCGACGCCGGCGTGAAGGACATCTTCCGCACGCTCATCATCGCGCTCCTGCTCGTCATCTTCATCATCTACCTCTTCCTGCAGGACTGGCGGGCGACGGTCATCCCGCTGGTGGCGATCCCCGTGTCGCTCGTGGGAGCTTTCGCGCTGTTTCCCCTGCTCGGATTCTCGATCAACATCATCTCGCTGCTGGGACTCGTGCTGGCTATCGGACTTGTGGTCGACGACGCCATCGTGGTCGTCGAGGCCGCGCAGGTGAATATCGAGCGGGGCATGAAACCCCGTGCGGCGGCACTGGAAGCCATGCGCAACGTGGCCTCGCCGATCGTCGCCACGACCGTCGTACTGCTGGCCGTCTTTGTTCCCGTGTCGTTCACGGGCGGCATCACGGGACGGCTGTTCCAGCAGTTCTCCGTGACGATCGCCGTGTCGGTGGTCATCTCGGCATTCAACGCCCTGACCCTCTCCCCGGCGCTCTGCGCCCTGCTGCTCCGCCATCGGGAACCGTCGCAGAAAGGATTCTTCGCGGCTTTCAACCGCTGGTTCGCCCGGCAGATGGACCGCTATACGACCTTCACCCCGACGCTGATGCGCCACGTCGCCCGCACGGGCATCTTCGTGGCCGTGGTCCTGGGGGTGATCTTCGTCGTATGGCGCAAGCTGCCCGCAGGATTCCTGCCCGAAGAAGATCAGGGCTATGTGATGGTGATGGTCTCCACGCCCGAAGCCTCGTCGCTGCAAGTGACCCGAAAAGCCATGACCGACGCCGATGCCGTGATCCGTACGCTTCCCGAAGTCGCCTCCACGTCGTTCGCCGCAGGATTCAACATGATGGCCGGCATCGCCTCGACCTCGAGCGGCATCATCTTCGTCAAACTCGTCGACTACTCCGACCGCAAGCTTTCGGCCATGCAGATCGCACAAAAACTCACCGACGAACTTTACGTAGCGGTCGCCGGGGCCGAATGCTATGCTTTCATCCCGCCCTCGATTCCGGGACTGGGCGTCACCTCGGGCGTTTCGGTAGAGGTGCAGGACCTCGAGGGGCGCGGCACGGCCTACCTGCTGGAAAACGCCGGACGGCTGATGGACTCGCTGCGAAAAAGTCCCTCCATAGCCTCCGTCACCACGCAGTTCAACGCCGGAGTGCCCCAGCGGCGGCTGCGCATCGACAAACAGCAGGCGTTGGCCGCAGGCGTGGACCTCGGAACGCTGTACGGTGAACTGACCACCCTGCTGGGCGGCGCCTACATCAACAATTTCACGCGCTTCGGCAAGCTCTACCAGACCTATATGCAGGCCGCGCCCGACTACCGCCTCGACCGGCGGTCGTTGGACAGCTACTATGTCACCTCGGCGTCGGGCGAAAGCGTCCCCGTGGCGTCGCTCGTCGAGGTGGCCGACACCGTGGGCGTGGAGTACGTCTCGCAGTTCAACCTCTACCGCTCCATATCGCTTACCGTCACCCCTGCCGCACGGGCTTCGACCACGACCGTCATGCAGGAGATCACCGCGACGGCCGCCGACGTGCTGCCCGACGACATCGGCACGGCGTGGAGCGGCACCTCCTACCAGGAAGCCAACGCCTCGAAGACCGGCGGGCTGGTCTATGCGCTGGCGCTCGTGTTCGTGTTCCTCGCGCTGGCGGCCCTGTACGAATCATGGGGACTGCCGCTGGCAATCCTGATGAGCGTCCCGGTGGCGGTGCTCGGCGCCGTGCTGTTCGTCGGCGGGACGCACCTGATGAATGCGCTCTATGTCAACGACATCTACATGCAGATTTCACTCGTCATGCTGATCGGGCTGGCGGCCAAGAACGCCATTCTGGTCGTCGAATATGCCGACCGGCTGTTCCGCGAGCAGGGTGCGTCGCTGATGGACGCGGCCATCGGGGCCGCGAAGCTGCGCGTAAGGCCGATCATCATGACCGCCTTCGCCTTTATCCTCGGCGTCATGCCGCTCGTCTTCGCCAGCGGGGTCTATGCCACGGCCCGCAACATCATGGGCGTGGCGCTCGTGGGCGGCATGTTGTTCGCCACCCTGCTGGGCATCTTCATCTACCCCGCGCTTTACTATTTCGTCGGGAAGATCGGTCGCTTCGAACAGCGCCGCGAACGTCAAAAAACGGAGGAAGCACAATGAAAACGAAACTTACGATAACCGCCGCCGTCGTGATGCTGGTCGCCTGCACCCCGAAATTCTACCCGCCACAGGTCGCCACGCCCGACCGCTACATCTACGGCAAGGGTTTCTCGCAGGACACGACGGGCGTGGGCGAACGCTGGTGGGAGCTGTTCGGCGACACGACGCTCAACGCCTTCGTGGAACGGGCACTGACGAACAACCGCGATGTGGCCGCTGCCGCCGCACGGGTCGAGGAGGCCCGGGCCAATCTCCGGAACGTGCGGGCGCAATACCTGCCCCAGATCGGCGTCGGGGCTTCGGCCGGGGGCGAATACACCCCTGAAACCAAAATCGTGCAGTCGTATGCCGTCGAGCCGACCCTTTCGTGGGAGCTCTCGCTCTTCGGGGCCCTGCGCAACGCCAAACGCGCTGCCAAGGCTGAAATAGCGGCTTCGGAATGGGCTTTGGCAGGCGTCCGCCTCTCGCTGGCCGCCGAGGTCGCCACGACCTACTTCACGCTGCTGGAATACGAGCGCGACCTCTCGATAGCCCGGCAGACCCTCCAACTGCGGCGTGAATCGGCCGCGCTGATCGATTCGATGTTCCGCTACGGCATGTCCGACGGCGTCGCGCTGGAGCAGGCCCGGAGTTTGGTCTACACCGCCGAAGCCGACGTTCCGCAATACAGCCGCGCCGTGGAGCAGACATGGCTCTCGATGGGCATTCTGCTGGGCGAAACGCCCTCGCGGGTGCAGCTCTCCGGGGCGGGCCTCCGCCTGCTGACCGACTACCGGCCTGCGGAGATTCCCGTGGGCCTGCCGTCGGAACTTCTGAAACGGCGTCCCGACATCCGCGAAGCACATTTCAACATGTTGCAGGCCGCCGCACGGGCCGGGCAGGCACGAAGTGCCCGGTTTCCATCCATCTCGCTGACTGCCAAAGGCGGAGTGGCTTCCGGCTCAATCAAAGGTTTAACTGCGGCAAACCCCTGGGCGTGGGACGCACTGGGGTCCATCGCCGAACCGATCTTCGGCTTCGGGAAGCTCCGCAACGCCGAACGGGCCGCGATGGCAGCCTACACGCAGTCGGCCAAGACCTATGAACAGACCGTGCTCACGGCTTTTGCCGATGTCGAGAAGGCGTTGGTGGCCATCACGACCTATCGCGACCAGACCGGGCGAACAGGCGAACTGGTGCTCTCGAACGACCGCATCGCCACGATGACCCGCGCCCTCTACCGCAGCGGACTGTCGGACTACCTCGACGTGATCGATGCCGAGCGCAGCCTCTACCAGACGCAGATGGAGCTGGTAAACCTCGTGGCACAGCAGTATATCAACTATGTCACGCTCTGCAAAGCGCTGGGCGGCGGCTGGAGCGGCAGCGGAAATCCGGATTGAGAGCGCGGCAAGAACAAGAGGCCCCTAAAACCCGCCTTTTAGGCGGGTACCTACAAATGGGGATTGCACATATCGGCGTAAAGTCGTACCTTTGGACGCAAAACAGAAGAAAATGCGTCTATCCGAACTTAAAACCGGTGAATCGGGGACAATCGTCAAAGTGATGGGGCACGGAGGCTTCCGCCGCCGCATTATGGAGATGGGATTCGTCCGCGGACAGCGGGTCGAAGTGCTCCTGAACGCACCCCTGAAGGACCCGATCGAATACAAGATCATGGGTTACGACATCTCGCTGCGGCGCAGCGAGGCCGACATGGTCGAGGTGCTCACCGACAGTGAGGCCCACGAATACCTCGCAGGCGGCGGAGATCAGCGTCGTCATCGCCACGAGCCCGTCGGAAAACCGGAACAGGACGAGGAACTCACGGCCACGGAACCCGACGCAGGATGCTGCACGAGCATCGACGAGGTGGTGACACGCCGCACACGGACTATCACGGTGGCGTTGGTGGGCAACCCCAATAGCGGTAAAACCTCGCTGTTCAACGCCATCTCGGGCGGCCACGAACACGTGGGCAACTACAGCGGCGTGACCGTCGGGGCCAAGATCGGCAACCGCATCTACCGTGGTTACCGCTTCGAGGTCACCGACCTGCCCGGCACCTACGCCCTCTCGGCCTACACGCCCGAAGAACGTTACGTGCGTCATCACCTGGCCACGCACACTCCCGACGTGGTGATAAACTCCGTAGTAGCCTCTAACTTAGAGCGTAACCTCTACTTAACTACGGAATTAATCGATATAAACCCGCGCATGGTCGTGGCTCTCAATATGTTCGACGAACTGCACGCCAGCGGCGCCACGCTCGATTACGAAAATCTGGGCCGCATGCTGGGTGTGCCGATGGTGCCCGTCGAAGCACGCAACAACCGCGGCATCGACACCCTGCTGGACACCGTGATCAATGTCTATGAGAACCGCGACGAGCGCGTGCGGCATATCCATATCAACATGGGTCCCGTGATCGAGGAGGGGCTGCGCAGGCTCAACGGCGACATGAGCGAACACCGCGGCGAGCTGCCCAAGGCTTTCCCGCCCCGCTACTATGCGATGAAGATGCTCGAAGGCGACGCCGAGGCTGAAAAGAGCCTCCGCGAATGCAGCCGCTATCCCGAGTGGGCTGAAATCCGCGACCGCGAAGCCCGGCGCATCACCGAAGCATTGGGCGAGGATGTCGAGACGGCTTTCGCCAACCAGAAATACGGATTCATACAAGGGGCCCTGAAAGAGACCTTCACCCCCGGACGGCGCGAGGAGGTCACGACGACAGCCGTGATCGACACTTTCGTGACACACAAGCTGTGGGGGTTCCCGATCTTCTTCGCACTGATGTGGTTCATGTTCTGGTGCACGTTCAGCCTCGGGGCTTATCCGCAGGAGTGGATCGACGCACTGGTGGGATGGATCGGCAGCGGAATGGACGCCCTGCTGCCCGCAGGACCGCTGCGCGACCTGCTGGTCGACGGCATCATCGGCGGCGTGGGCGCCGTCATCGTCTTCCTCCCGAACATCATGATCCTCTACCTCTTCATCTCGTTCATGGAGGATTCGGGCTACCTGGCCCGTGCGGCGTTCATCATGGACCGCGTGATGCACCGCATCGGGCTGCACGGAAAATCATTCATTCCGCTTATCATGGGATTCGGCTGCAACGTGCCCGCGATCATGGCCAGCCGGACCATCGAGAGCCGCAGCAGTCGCCTGATAACCATACTTATTACACCGTTCATGTCGTGCAGCGCCCGCATCCCGATCTACCTGTTGCTGGCGGGAACGTTCTTCGCCGCGAACGCCGGGTCGGTAATGCTGGGGCTCTACGTGCTGGGCATCGTACTGGCTGTCGTCACGGCGCGGCTGATGCGGCGATTCCTCTTCCCTGTGGACGAGACGCCGTTCGTAATGGAGCTTCCTCCCTACCGTCTTCCGACGTGGAAAACGACCCTTACGCACATGTGGGACAAGTGCGCGCAATACCTTAAGAAGATGGGCGGCATGATCCTGATCGCCTCGGTGGTCGTCTGGTTCCTGAGTTACTACCCCCGCACGGAGGAGAGTGCCGGGACCGAAGCCCACTATGAAAATTCCTACCTGGGACGTCTGGGCAAAGGGTGCGAACCGGTGTTCAGCCCCCTGGGATTCAACTGGAAAGCCAGCGTGGCGCTGTTGTCGGGACTCCCGGCCAAGGAGATCGTGGTCTCGACGCTGGGCGTGCTCTATTCCGAAGGCGCCGCGACGACGCCCGCCGGAACGGAAATCATCGGCGGTGCGGACGGCCCGACCGAAATCGTCATCGCGGAATCTGTCACGGAAAAGTTCGCCGAACCCACCGGGGAGGAGGAAACGGCCTCATTGTCGCAGCGATTGCTGGCGAGCGGCGATTTCTCGACCGCCTCGGCGCTGGCATTCCTCGTCTTCATCCTGCTCTACGTCCCCTGCATCGCCACGGTGGTGGCCATCGGAGCCGAAGCCGGGTGGAAATGGGCCGCGGCATCGGTCATTTACAACACGGCGCTGGCGTGGTTCATGGCGTGGATTGTCTACCGTATCGCTTTGATATTCTAAGCAATGGGTTGGCAGGATTATATCGTATGGGCCATCGGGATCGCTGCGGCGGCAGTCGTAGCAGTGCGGCTGTGGCGGCTCGTGTGCGGCAAGCGGCGAGGGGGTTGTGCATCGTGCCCCTCGGCACAATGTCCGCATAAAAAGTTCAACCGAAAGAATTAAACCCTATCTTTGCGGCCGCAAACAAGAACGAAACGTGGTCGGACTTTTCTACATCCTGCTTTTCTGGCTCATCGGCAATGCGCTGAGCCTCGCGACCGGAGGGTATGTCTCGGGAAACATCATCGGCATGATCCTCCTCTTCGCGGCGCTGTGCCTGCGCTGGGTGCGGGCCGAGACGGTACGCCCCGCGGCGCGCTTCCTTTTAGGGGCCATGGCCCTCTTCTTCGTGCCCTACGGCGTAGGACTGATGGACTCCTACCGGGTGATCCTCGAAAACCTCGGGGCTATCGTGGTCTCGGGAATCGTCTCGACAATCATCGTGCTGCTCATCACGGGCAAGACCTTCCAAAGCCTGAACCGCCGCATTCGCCTGCGGCATATCAAACACCTCCGCCACGATGCCTGACACCTCATTCCTCACCTCGGACCTCTTCCTGCTGACCCTCACCGTGGGGCTTTATTGTCTGGGCGGCATAATCTACCGCCGCACACGGCTGCCGCTGCTGCATCCCGTGCTACTGACATTCATCGCCGTGATCGTCTTCCTGCGTTGCGCCGGAATCGGTTATGCACGCTATCAGGAGGCGACCGGAATACTCAATTTCGCCCTCGGCATGTCGGTCGTGGCATTGGGATACCTCCTCTACGAACAGTTGGAACGCCTGCGCGGAAGCCTGCTGCCCGTGGCCGTAGCCACGCTCGCAGGATGCGTCGCGGGGGTGCTGAGCGTGGTCTATATCGCCATGGCGTTCGGCGCCGAACGGCAGATATTGACCTCCATCGCTCCAAAATCGGTGACGGTGCCGATCGCCGTATCGGTCTCGGGACCGCTGGGCGGCAACGTGTCGGTCACGTCGGTGGTGGTTTTCTGCGTGGGGATTTTCGGCAGCATCTTCGGCGAATGGATACTGCGCCGCTGCGGAGTCCGCGACCCCGAAGCACGGGGATTTGCACTCGGAGCCGCGGCCCACGGCATCGGAACGGCCCGGGCCATCGAAATGGGAGCCGCCGAAGGGGCCCTGAGCGGCTTGGCAATGGCCCTGATGGGATTGGCGACGGCGCTGCTGATGCCGCTGATGGAGCGGTATCTGTATTGAGGAAAATTCTTTTTCCGAAAAGTTTTTTAAATTCTGCAATATGTAGTAATTTTGCGCCCGACTCGACAAACAGCACAAAATTAGGTTAATATGGAGTGGTTGTATACCCTGTTCTTCGGCAACGGCATCGCCCATGCCGTACTTATTTTCGCGTTGGTAATCACTATCGGCATCCTGTTGGGAAAAGTCAAAATCGGAGGCATCTCGCTGGGTGTCACATGGATATTGTTCGTCGGCATTCTTTTCAGCCATTTCGGAATGACCGTCGACGGTGAAGTGAGGCACTTCGTGCAGGAATTCGGACTGATCCTTTTCGTCTTTTCGATCGGCCTGCAGGTCGGTCCGGGATTCTTCGCGTCGTTCAAACACGGCGGAATCACCCTCGTGGGATGTGCCGCGGCGATCGTCCTGCTGGGCGTCGCAACAGCCTATGTCATCCACGTCGTGACCGGGACGCCCATTCCCACAATGGTCGGCATCCTCTCGGGCGCCGTGACCAACACCCCCGGACTGGGCGCCGCGCAGCAGGCCTATGCCGACGCTTCGGGGTTCAGCGACCCCAACGTTGCATTGGGCTATGCCGTGGCCTATCCGCTGGGCGTGGTGGGCATCATCTTCACGATGATCTTCATCCGTTACGCACTGCGTGTGAAATTCGAAAAGGAGGACGAGGCATTGGCTGCGCTGGCCAAGGAGCAGAAATTCGCCGAAAAGGTTTCCGTAGAGTTCACCAACTCGATGCTCGACGGACGCACGGTGGAATACATGCGCGACCTGGTCAACCGCCAGTTCGTGATCTCGCGCATCCGCCATGCCGACGGGGAGATCACGATGGCCGACGCCGACAGCGTGCTCCGTCTGGGCGATAAACTCTGGATCATCTGCCAGGCCGAGGATGTCGAAGCCGTCGTGGCCTTCTTCGGACACCGCGTGGAGCTCACCGACGAGGATTGGGGCAACAACACGCCCAACGCCGAGCTGATCTCTCGGCGCATCCTGATCACCAAATCGTCGATCAACGGCAAGAAATTCTCCGACCTCCGCCTGCGGACCAAATACGGCATCACGATCACCCGCGTCAACCGCGCCGGCGTGGACCTGATCCCCTACCAGGGGCTCGAACTGCAGGTCGGCGACCGCGTGATGGTCGTGGGACCCGAGAAGGCCGTGACGCAGGTGGCCGACGTGCTGGGCAACTCGCTCAAAAAACTCAACCAGCCCAATCTGGTGACGATCTTCGTGGGCATCGCCCTCGGAGTGTTGCTGGGATCGATTCCCCTGATGAACGTTCCGCAGCCCGTGAAGCTGGGTCTGGCGGGCGGTCCGCTGATCGTGGCGATCCTGATCGGGCGCTTCGGAACCCATTTCCACCTGGTGACCTATACCACCATGAGCGCCAATCTGATGCTGCGCGAAATCGGCATCGCGCTGTTCCTTGCGGCCGTGGGAATCGGCGCCGGGGACGGATTTATCGACGCCATCGTCGGAGGCGGCTACCGATGGATCGGCTACGGTGTGATAATCACGGTCGTACCCCTGCTGATCGTCTCGTTTTTCGCGCGGCTGAAACTGAAAATGAACTACTATACGCTGATGGGACTGATCGCCGGCGCGATGACCGATCCCCCGGCACTGGCCTATGCCAATGCCACGGCCGGGAACGACATGCCCGCCGTGGGCTATTCGACGGTCTATCCGGTGGTGATGTTCCTGCGCGTTTTGACGGCACAAATATTCATCTTGTTTGCATTATAACAAAAAGCGGCTCCGGCCGCTTTTTTTGTTCCTATAATTTTTTAATATTTCCATTATTTCCCTATCTTTGCCCGGAAAGCATAATCCCAAACATAATTTCAAGCTATGGCAAAAGCAGTCAACATCGCCCGTTCGCACCGGCTGGACGGCATCGGAGAGTACTATTTTTCGCGCCGTCTGCGCGAGATCGCCGAGATTGAGGCGGCAACCGGCCGCCAGATCGTCAAACTGGCCATGGGCAGCCCCGACCTTCCGCCCCACCAGTCCGTGATCGACCGCCTCGCAAAAGAGGCTCAGCGTCCCGACGTGCACAAGTACATGTCCTATCAGGGCGAACCCATCCTGCGCAAGGCTTTTGCCGACTGGTACAAGAAATGGTACCGCACCGACCTCGATTTCAAATCGGAGGTGCTGCCCCTGATCGGCTCGAAGGAAGGCATCATGCATATCTGCATGACGTTCCTCAATAAGGGCGACAAAGTCCTCGTCCCCAACCCCGGCTACCCCACCTATTCGGCGGCCGTACGCCTGGCAGGCGGCGAGATGCTTCCCTACTCGCTGAATAAGCAGACCAATTTCTACCCCGATTTCGACGCCATCGAAAAGGCAGGGCTCGACGGCGTGAAGATGATGCTCGTCAACTATCCCAACATGCCGACGGGACAGACCCCCTCGATGGAGCTGTTCCAGAAGATCATCGACTTCGGCGCCAAGCACAATATCCTGATCGTGCACGACAACCCCTACAGCTTTATCCGCAACGCCGAGCACCCGATCTCGATCATGGAGGCCGAGGGCGCGAAGGACGTGGCGCTGGAGATGAACTCGCTGTCGAAAGGCCACTCGATGGCCGGCTGGCGCGTGGGCGTCGTAGTGGGCAAAAAGGAGTGGATCGACTCGATCCTCACCTTCAAGTCGAACATGGACTCGGGTATGTTCTACCCCATCCAGGCCGCTGCCGACACGGCACTGGCGCTGGGCGAGGAGTGGTTCAAAGAACTGAACGACATCTACTACGGCCGGGAGAAGCAGGCTTACGAGCTGCTCGACGCCCTGGGATGCCGCTACCGCAAGGGTCAAGCCGGCCTGTTCGTATGGGCCGAGCTGCCCGAGGGCTACGAGGGCGACAGCTTCGCATTCTCGGACGAGGTGATGGAGAAGACCGACGTGTTCCTGACCCCCGGAGGAATCTTCGGATCGGAAGGCAAGCACTACATCCGCATCACCCTCTGCTGCCCCGAGGAGCTGCTGAAAAAGGCCACCGACAAGATCAAGGCCGCTTTCGGCAAGTAAACGCCGCGACATACAGAACGAGAACAGCCGCCCCGAATGGAGCGGCTGTTTTTATCGGCAGAAACGCAGAACCGGCCGGATATAGCATTATAACGGCCCGTCGTCCCTAAACCCCGCCTCTTAGGCGGGGGCGGGTAAGCCACTCGCGGACGGGCAGGTCGTAGAGTTTCAGGCAGGCCCAAGCCAGTCCGACAGACATGATGAATACCGAGACGCTGACGAAGATATGTGTGCCGAGCGGAGCTTCGGGATTGCTTGCCGCCCACGCCATCTGCATATAGACCAGCGGATAATGCGTGATGTAGAGCGGATAGGATATTTCGCCGAGGAATTTGCAGACGGCAACGGATCTGGCATCCGTGACGCGGCTTCCAGCGCCCATCGAGACGATCAGCGGAAAGACGAGCAGGATCACCAACGCCTGATAAACGCCGTTGAACCACGGTGTCGAGGGGTCGCCGACATGGGGCATGACCAGCGCCGCCGCAACCAGCAGCGAACACCACCAGAACGCACCCCGCACCCGGATCAGCGCCCCGAGGCGCGAAAGCAGCAGGCCGGCGAAGAAGGGGTACAGCAGGCGCGAGAAGCCGATGTAAACCTGTTCCGGAGTGATGCTCCAACCGCCGATCACAGTCCATGCCACGGAGCGGTCCGCAGAGAGCAATCCGAATAGATTGAGGTTCAGCGTGAGATCGACGGTCAGCACCGCAGCTCCGGCCACGAAGACGCCGAGCAGGAGTTTCGAAAAGCGGCGGATGACGAGTGCATAAAGGATATTGGCGATATACTCGTAGAGCAGCGACCACGCGGGACCGTTCAGCGGACTGGTTTCGCCCCACCCGCGGATGTCCCACGCCGGAGGCGCGGGGAGGATTGTGCAGGCCAGCAGGCAGACGAGCAGCACTTTCCACCAGGCCACGTCGGCGATCATCGGGAAGGCCGCGGCCTGAAAGTAGAAGAACAGCGCCCCGATGACCGATCCCATGACCACCATCGGATGCAGACGGATGAGCCGCCGCTTAAAGAAATCCCTGAGCGACATGCGGTTCCAACGGTCATCATAGGCATAGCCGATCACGAAGCCCGAGAGCACGAAAAAGAAATCGACAGCCAGGTAGCCGTGGTTGAGAATCTGGAAAGCCTGACCTTGGGAGTAGGTCTCGAACAGGTGGAAACCCACCACGATCAACGCCGCAACGCCGCGCAGTCCGTCGAGGATTTCGTAGCGGGGTTTGGAGGCCAGATAGCCGGCGGATACAGCGGACATGGGCTTATTCCTCGACGATGCGGATGGAAAGTATTTTGTCCCCGGGACGGATGTCGTCTATCACGTCCAATCCTTCGACCACCTGACCGAAGCACGTGTGGCGGCCGTCGAGGTGCTGGGTGTTCTCGCGGTTGTGGCAGATGAAGAACTGCGAACCGCCCGTGTCGCGTCCGGCGTGGGCCATCGAGAGCACCCCGCGGTCGTGACGCTGGCGCGGGGCCGACGTCTCGCATTTGATGGTGTAACCCGGACCTCCCGTGCCGTCGCCCTTGGGACAGCCGCCCTGGATGACAAAGTCGGGAATCACGCGGTGAAAAGTCAGCCCGTCATAGAAATTGTGTCCGGCCAGCTCGACGAAGTTGGCCACGGTTCCGGGGGTCTCGGCAGCGTAAAGCTCGGCCTTCATCACCCCTTTTTCGGTCGTAATGATCGCGTAAGTTTTCATATCGTTCGGATTAAAATGGTTTTACTTGTTTTTTGCCCGCAGCAGGTGCCTCGACAGGAAGCGGCGGACGGGCTCGTCGTACAGTTTCAGGCATCCCCAGGCCAGCAGGACCGAGCCTGCGACCAGCGCCGCAGCGCCGGGCAGGGACTCGGAGAAAGTGAGGTTCTCGTTTTTAACCCATGCATAATAGAGGTATATGAAGGGATAGTGGACCATATAGAGCGGATAGGAGATGTCGCCCAGGAATTTGCAGACCCGCGCGGTTATCCGGTCGGTGGTCTTGCCCGAAGCCGCCAGCCAGACGACCGCCGGGAAGAGCACGATGGCGCAGAAGGCGTCGTAAATTCCGTTCATCCACAGGTGCTCGCTGCCTCCGAGGCGCGGCACGGAGGAGATGGCGACGATGGCAACGCTGCCGATCCAGAAAGCGCCCCACACCTTTAACGGCCTGAATATCCGCGCCAGCAGCAGACCTGCCGGGAATGCGAACAGCAGACGCAGGGACCCGCCGAGGATGTTCTCCTCCGTCAGCGCGAACCCCACGCACAAGTCGCCGAGCGGTCCCCAGACAGCGAAACTTACCAGTCCGCACGCGGCCAGCAGGACCAGAACGGCGAGCGCACGGGTCGGAAGCAGCCGGATGAAGAAGGCATAGAGGACGTTGCCGATGTATTCGAAGAACAACGACCAGCTCGGCCCGTTCAGCGGGAACATCTCCCCTACGCCCCGGATTTCGGCCCCGGGGGTTGCGGGGATCAGCAGAGCGTTCATCAGCGTGGCGAGAAGCAGCGCCCCGACCGAGACCGTAGAAACGTCCCAGACGGAGCAGCCCTGGAAATAGAACATCACGGCGCCGATCAGGGCCCCGATGACGACCATCGGGTGCAAACGTATGACACGCCGTTTGAGGAACTCCCAGACGGTCATCTTCGTCCAGCGGTCGTTATAGGCATAGCCGATGACGAACCCCGAGAGAATGAAGAAGAAATCGACGGCCAGATAGCCGTGGTTGATCCGCTGGTCCAGGTGACTGGTCGCATAGGCCTCGAACAGGTGAAAGCACACGACCGTCAACGCCGCAACGCCGCGAAGTCCGTCGAGAATGTGGTAATGCGGCTTGGTGTCCGCAAATGCAGCCGCCGAAATGTTTGACATCCTATCTGTTTGGGGTTAGTCCTTGCCCGCGCGCCGAAGCGCCCTTTTACCTCTACTCCGTCACCTTCACTTTTGCGGCGGCAGCCTTCACACGGTCGCGCAAGGCGTCGAGATCGCTGCCCAGCGGTTCGTAGCCCACGACGACGCCCATGCGGCGGTTCACACGTGCCACGGGTTTCCCGAAGATGCGGATGTCGGTACGGGAATCTTCAGCCACAGCCTCCCCCACGCCTTCGTAATGCGGCGTCTGCGTCGCCACGGGCGAGAGGATCACGGCGCTGGCACCCAGACGCTCGAACGTGACGGCCGGGATCGGAATCCCCAGCACGGCCCGCAGGTGCAGCTCGAACTCATTGAGGTTCTGCGTCCCGGCCAGCGTCACCATGCCCGTATCGTGCGGACGGGGCGACAACTCGGAGAAATAGACCCCGTTGTCGTGGCTCAGGAAAAATTCCACGCCCCACAGCCCGGTGCCGGTAAGCGCCTCGGTGACAGCCGCCGCCATACGCTGCGCCTCGGCGAGATGCTCGGGAGCGACATGGGGCGACTGGAAGCTCTCGCGGTAGTCACCGCCCTTCTGCACATGGCCGATCGGCGGGCAAAAGAGTGTGGGACCGTTCTTCTGAGTGACGGTCAGCAGCGTGATCTCGCTGTCGAAGCGGATGAACTCCTCGACGATCAGTTCGCGGATGTCGCCGCGCGAACCCTCGCAGCCGTAGTGCCATGCCTGCTCCAGCTCCTCGGGAGCCTTTACCAACGACTGACCCTTGCCCGAGGAGGACATCAGCGGCTTCACCACGCAGGGAAAGCCGATCTTCGCGGCGGCCTGCTGCAATTCCTCGAGCGACGTGGCGTAGAAATAGCGGGCTGTTTTCAGCCCCAGTTCCTTTGCCGCCAGATCGCGGATGGCCTTGCGGTTCATCGTGAAATTCACGGCCCGGGCACTCGGCGCCACCTGCACCCCGGCCCGTTCGAAATCGTAGAGTCGTTCGGTACGGATGGCCTCGATCTCGGGAACGATGATGTCAGGACGGTGTTTGGCAACCGCTGCCGCCAGCGCGTCGCCGTCGAGCATGTCGAAAACCTCAAAGGCATCGGCCACCTGCATCGCGGGTGCACCCGCATACTTGTCGCATGCCACGACGGTCTGGCCCAACCGCTGGGCCGCAATCACGAACTCCTTGCCCAGTTCGCCCGAACCCAGGAGCAATATCTTTTTCATATAAGGTATGTATTAAAAAAAACGGTAGAATCCATTTTCCGCCTGCCGGAATATGAATTCCGCCGACGTTTTGCAACGCAAAGATAACCTTTTCAGCCGAATTTCCTGCTTTACATCGCAAATTCCCGTAAAACTTACGTCTGAAATTTGCATCGGCATCTTTTTTTCGCACCTTTGCAGTGCGCTAACATTTCAGCTCTTTTTCTAATCAAATCGGCCTGAAACAAGAAGTCACACTCACTCCATACAATAATGAAAAAACTTATTTTCCTGCTGGCTCCGGTGCTGATGACAGCCTGCGTCAAAAGCGCGTCGGACTACGACACGCCTGAAAATCCGGAAAAGCCGTGGAACGAATTCGATTTCACGACCAGTGCCGTAACCTCCCTTTCACTTGATTACGCCGCGGATGCAGCGGTCTATTTCGAGATCTACGACACGGCGCCCGTCCGTGAGAACGAGTCGGGAACCGCCTACGAAAAGGTCGAAGGGATAGAGCCCCTCTATGCCGGCATTACCGACGAACAGGGCCGTTTCTCGGCACAAATCGAGCTTCCGACCTACCTCGACAAAGCCTATGTCTACACCCCGAACGTCCATGCACAAACGCTGCTCACCGCCGAAAAGAAAGGCGGAGTGCTGACCGCTTCGGCGGCCGAAGAAGCAGAAGCTACGGCCTTGTCGGCGACACGCGCCGGGGGGGGGTACGAATCGGATGCCGTAACCAAGGACGGCTGGAAAACATGGCTCGGCACCTATGACAACACCTATGGCCGGATCGACTACGCCTACAAAGGCGATGAACTCCGTGAGAAGAACTGGAAGCAGCTTTTCAACGCCGCCAACAAGGTCTTCGACACGTCAAAAGCCTGCCCCAAGGAGTATCGCTCGTCGAGCGACCTCTATCTGGAGAAGGATGCCGAGGTAGCCATCACGTTCCTGATGAGCAACACCTGCTGGAACTGCTCGATGGGATACTATTATTACGATGCTTCGAAACACCCCGCTTCGCTGGCCGACGTGCATCCTGTCATGATCTTCCCCAACACGCAGGACGGCAAATGGAGCAACGATCCCAAAAAGGCCAACAAATACAAAGGCGTAAACCGCGGAACCGCCGTGCAGCTGATATTCTACCCCAATATCGCTGAGGGCAGTATGGAAGGAGCCACTACAACCTTCCCCAAAGGCTACCGCATCGGTTTCGTGCTGGCGACAAACGCCTGGGGCAACCGGCTGCCCGGATTCACCGGAACTAAGAAATACCGCGCCGCCACATCCGACGGACTGAGCGTCAATGACAAGGGCGTCGCCTACAAGCAGCCCCGCACGGCCGTCTACCGCTATACGAACAACGCACTCAACCTCAATTCGGTCATCTGCTCGTTCGAAGATTATACGACGGACCAGAATTTCAGCGACGTGATCTTCACCATGAAATCGAACCCCGTGGACGCCGTGGTAGACATCCCGTCGGTCGAGGAGAAACCCGGCGCCGAGGAGAGCAAAAAGGAGGTTCGCCTGCTCAAAGGCATCTACGCCTTCGAGGACCTTTGGCCCAGCCAGGGTGACTATGACATGAATGACGTGATGGTCAAACTCGACTACGAAAAAACCTTCGGCGACAAGGGCATTTACGAAGAGTCATACCTTTTCAAAACCTTCAACAACATCGCCGGACTCGAAAACGGACTGGCTTTCACGCTCGGGGGAGACGCCGCATCGGCCGAGCTGGAGTTCTCGATACTCCGCCCCGCTTCCGAAAAGAATTCCGCACCGGAGTACGAGGTTTATACGCCGGAGCGCGACGGCAATGTGATCCTGCTGACGGACAATGTGAAAGGCGACATGGGAGCCACGTATAAGGTGACGGCAAAATACGCTTCACCGATCTCCGACGCGAGGGCCGCCGTGGTAAAACCCTTCATCTACCGCACGACCGACAAGGACCTCGCTCCCGGCAAACGCAAGGAAGTGCACCTCCCCTTCGAAGCCCCGACCGGCAAAGTGGACGTGAGTTTCTTCGGCACGAGCGACGACAAGTCCGATCCGAATGCCGAACGCTATTACGTACGCGCCAACAGCTACCCGTTCGCCTTCTATCTCGCGGGCGCCACGGAAATCGACCTTGCAAAACTGCTCGATCCGAAGAACGAAAAAACACCTGTCGACCAGCTCTACCCCGCCTATTCGGGATGGGTCTCGTCAAACGGCGGCAGCAATACCAACTGGTACAAATAACAGCCGCAAAGACGGTCCAAAGAAACAGGTTCCTTTCCGGGAGCCTGTTTCTTATTTTTTCAGGAGGGTTTTCTGCGCGACGGTCTGAGGTATCAGCCGCACGATCAGGGGCGTCAGCAGCAGACATACTCCGAGTGTCACCGCCAACAGGACGATCGACTGCGCCCATTCGTTGTGCAGGAAACGCGAAACGAGGGGCCGGAAAAAGAAGAGCAAAGGTCCGTGGATGCCCAACGTAATGACCGAGAAACGGCCCAGATAAGTGACGACAGGCGCTTTCTTCACCTTCTTGCACAACAGCATGATGGCAAAAATACCTGCGAAAGCCGCCAGGTAAACCTGGATGAAATTTCCCGGATAGTTATTGGTCCGCATACCCAGCGGTGTGGCCGTGAAATACATCGTGACCAGAGCCACCAGGATGAATAGCGGGATCAATTTGTCGAAACGATGGTGCGGAAAGAGGAAAAAATTATAACGCCGAATCCAGAATCCCGCAAAATAAAACGGCAGGGCCGTCATGGCAACATCAATGTAGAACGGCAGTTCGATCCGCTGCTTGCCCAGCCAGAAGCCCGTGGCGCCGATCAGCAGCGTCACAGCGAACATCGTGGGAATGTGTTTCCGGCGCAGGTAGTGGACGACGTAAAACAGCATGTTGCAGTTGAAAAGGGCGACCAGAAACCAGATCGGCGGGTTGAAACGGATCAACTCGTGGTTCCGGAAGACCAGCAGCAGCTCGTTCCAGCGCACCGGAAGGCGGAATGTTCCCGGCACCGCTTTCGAGATGCCGTACATCAGCAGGAACGCCCCGAGGTAAAAGATCAGAAAGGGCACGAGCAGTTTATCAACCTTGCGGGCGAGGAATCCGCCGAACCCCTCGTAGGACTTAAAAAAAAGGCCCGAAACGAAGAAATAGAGCGGCATGGTGAAACTCGACAGGACGGGCCCGGTGGCGAGACCGTCAAATGCACCCCCGACATGCATCATTACGACAAGCATGATACAGAGACCTTTGGTAAGGTCAATGAACTCGATCCGCCGATTTTCCTGTTGTTCCATCGCACAAAGATAACGATTGCATGCAACAAAAAGAAGCCGCAGACGGAAATTAACTGATCATATATGTAAAAACAAGTGGGCGGAATCGTCCATCGAGCTACAAAAAAGACGAGCAATATTGCTCGTCTTTTTTGTGGAGGTGGCGGGAGTCGAACCCGCGTCCAAACAGGGAACCCGAAAGCTTTCTACACGTTTATCCGCAATTTAATCCTTCTCCCCGTGCCTGGCAGGCGGCAACCGAACGCGGGGCCCAGTTCCTAAAATTTCGCACGACGACCGGAACGCTCCGTCGCACTATCTCTAAATGAATGATACCCCGTATGAAGAGCCGTTAAAGAGCGGAACGTCCCTTCGGGATACTCGTCGCCAAAGCGCCTGGGCTCCGGCGATTAAGCCAATTTTCCTTGAAAATTAGGCAGCGAGTGCAAGGCGATTATTGCCATTTGTAGTTTGAGCATCGGGATTAACGAGCCGCCGCACAGCGCTCGACGTGCTTACAATCAAACTCTGCCTGCTGTCAAAACCGGGCACCCCCAGTCTTTCCGGCACAAAGCCTGTCTAAGTCGGAAGCAAAGATAGCTATTTTTTTCGGAATCCCAGCCGTTCCCTGCGGAAAATCGATTGACTGCCCTGCAACAGCCGACGAAGCTTCTGCCGTATCTATTCGCCCGAAAGCAATCTGCGCAACGTCTGCCGCAGCGTGTCACCCGTGAGGGGCTTGGCAAGGTATTCGTTACAGCCGGCCTCGAGGGCTTTCTGACGGTCCCGGTCGTAGGCGTAAGCCGTCACGGCAATGATCGGCACCTGACTTCCGTTCCCGCGAATTTGCCGCGTGGCCTTCAGTCCGTCCATCACGGGCATCTGAATGTCCATCAGCACGGCATCGGGCTGAACCTGCTCACACAGCCGCACCGCCTCCTCGCCGTTGCCGGCACGGATCACTTCATACTCCTTTTTGAGCATCAGCGACAACAGCAGGTAGTTGCTGTCCGTATCTTCAGCGATCAGCAGTACGGGACGGCGTCCGCCGCGGGCTGACGACGGTGCGAACACCTGCTGCGGATGCGCTGCGTCGGCCTCCGGAAGCTCCTCGGGGATTCCCATCGGCACCGTAAACCAGAAGCAGGCACCCTTGCCCAATTCCGACTCGACACCGATCCGGCCGCCCATCTGCTCGACGATCGATTTCGAGATCGACAGACCGAGGCCCGTGCCCTGCACAAAGCTGTTGAGTTTGACGAATCGTTCGAAGATGTTGGCCAGATGCTCCTTGTCGATACCCGAACCGGTGTCTGCAACCGCAAAGCGTATCTGATCTCCTTCGACCGCATAGCTCAGCGTTATGCTGCCTTCGGCTGTGAATTTGACGGCGTTGTTGATGAAATTGGTGATGACCTGCGTCAGGCGGCCCTTATCGCCCAGGATGAAACAGGGCCCGCCGGGACCGACGAAGCGCAGCTCGACGGGACGTCCCTGTACTTTGAGGCTCAGCGAACGCACCACCTCTTCGCACATCTGGTTCACGTCGACCGACCCATAGTTGAAGTCGAACGTTCCGGCCTCGATCTTCGAGAGGTCGAGGATATCGGATATCAGCGTGAGCAGCAGGTCGTTGTTCTCTTCGACCACGCGCAGGTAATCGCGCCGCTCTTCGGGGTCCTCGGCTTCGGTCAGCAAATTCGAAAATCCCACGATGGCGTTCAGCGGCGTGCGTATCTCATGGCTCATGTTGGCCAGGAAAGCCGATTTGAGCCGGTCGCTGACCTCGGCCTTGTTCTTGGCTTCGATCAGGTTCTTTTCGGTCATCTTCAGCTCCGAGATATCGTAGTTGACGCAGACCATCTCGATCTTCGACGGATCGTTGTTCATCGGGTTGCGCACCACGTTGATACGTGTCCATTTCTCCGTGCCGTCGTCGTTCAGGATATGCAGGTCGAGGTTGAAACTGTCCGACGTTCCGGCTTTGACACGGCCGATATTCTCGAGGATCGCCGCCTTATCGACGGGATCGACGTGGTTGTAGACGCCGAGAATCTGGTTGAGCGGCGTGTCGGGATGCTCCCCGAGGTTGCGGTACCACTGGGGCACCCCGCTGCCGACCCGCTCCAGCAGGTCGAAACGGCAGAAGCCCATCTTGCCCAGCTTGCTCACCAGTGCGAACGAACTCTCGAACTCCGCCAGCCGCGTATGGGCACGGTTGATCTCCGTGTTGTCGATATTTATCAGCATGAAGTTGGAGATGTTCCCCTCAATGTCGTAGAGCATATTGACCGTGGTGTAAATCTCCAGAAATCCGGTCTTGGCCGAAGTATAATAGCCGTTGAGCCGGTCGAAAGGATAGTTGATCCGGAATGCCTGTTCGTGCCCGGCGCGTACTCCCTCGCGCGCCTCCAGCGGCACGAGCGGATTCTCGAAGAAATTGAGTCCGAGGGCCTCCTCGCGGGTCACGCCGAAGATCTCCATGTCCTTGTTGTTGATGTCGACCAGCGTGCCGTCCGGAGCATAAAGCTCCACCCCGACCTGAATGTTGTCGAAAATGTTGCGCAGGAAACGTTCGTTGCGGTAGATCGCCTCGTGGGCCTTGTGCACCTTGGCCCGGTCGGCCTGCGCCGCCTGCTCGGAACGCTGCAGGTCGAGACACAGCCCGATGATATTGACCAGCGACGCGAACCACTGGCAGTCCTCGTCGGTCCACTCACGGTGTTCGTCGACGATGTCGATGCCGGCATAGCCCCAGACTTTGTCCCGCGAGGCCAGCGGCATGATAAGCAGCGACTTAATATCCTGCGCCGCCAGCAGATCGTGTTCGCCCGCCGCCTCGGAAGGCAGGTCGCTGATGTCGGAAAGAATAATGGAATTGCCCTGTGAGACATGCTTCGTCCACCACGGAAAATCCTCCATCGGAATCGAACTGAGCCGGTCCTGCTCGCTGGAAACGCCGTTCGCCGTCACTTCATAGGTGCAGTTATGGGTGCGTTTCTCCCAGTCGAACTCGATGATGTAGGCCCTGTCGCCGCGGAACATCGTAAGCACTTCATAGAGAATCTTGTTGACCGTATCGCGGGTCCTGTCGCTGTGCAGCAGCGCAAGCAGCGTATGCGAAATGCTGTTGAGCCGGTAAAGCAGGTTGTCTATCCGGGCGCGGTCGCGCCCGTTCTCCGTGGACTGTTCGAGTTCGGTCTGCTGCACATAGCCGGTCATGACGTCGCGTCCGTCGGGAGTCGTCTCCCGGTTGAGCACCTTCCATTGCAGCCACAGCCGGTGCCCGTCGGGAGCGATCAGCGGAATGGCGCGTTTGAGCGTATGCGCATCCTGCAACAGGCAGTTTCCCGGTCCGGATATTTTCGCATAGGCGTCCGGGATCAGACTTTTGATCTCGTCGAATCCCACCTCCGGAGTGGAATATCGGAGCAAGTTCTGTAAAAAATCGGACATGCGAAACATCCGTCTCGTCATATCCGCTTCCCACCAGCCTGTCTTGGCATCCTTCAATACCGCCCGCAGTATCTCTTCTTCTTTCATCAATAATTCCCTCAATATTTGGACAAATGTAGGTATCCGACGCCGGATTTACAAATAAAAACGCGCGTTTTTCCATACAAAAACGTCCAACAACAACCGTATTCAGTCCTTTTACCCGAGCCAAAGGCATACAGAAGTCCCGGCGGCGCTTTTTTTGCGCCGGGATGTTTTGCGGGACGATATTTTGCGTATCTTTGGTGTCGCAACGACACTTTAATATCAGCATGCAGACAGATAACAAATATGTTGTCCGACTCCGCGACGCGGCGATTTACCACGCCGACGATCCATTCGGCAGCCGTCCGGAAAAGAAACTCCTGCGACAGGGCGAAATGGTCCTTTCGGAAATCAACCTCTCGGTCGCCCCGGGCGAGTTCGTATACCTGATCGGTCGCGTCGGAAGCGGAAAAAGCTCCCTGCTCAAAACCCTCTATGCCGAAGTGCAGCTGCTCACGGGCGAGGGGCACGTCGCCGGGTTCGACCTGCGCCGCCTCCGCCGCCGGGACATCCCCTACCTGCGCCGCCGCATCGGCATCGTCTTTCAGGACTACCAGCTGCTCACCGACCGCAACGTCTTCATGAACCTCTATTATGTGATGAAGGCCACGGGCTGGAAGCGCGAACAGGAGATCCGCGAGCGCATCGACCGGGTGCTGGGGCTGGTGGGACTCGGCGCCAAAAGTTACAAGATGCCTTTCGAACTCTCGGGCGGCGAACAACAACGCCTGGTGATCGCCCGCGCCCTGCTGAACGAACCGCAGGTATTGCTGGCCGACGAACCCACGGGCAATCTCGACCCGGTGACGGCCGACGGCATCATGCAGCTGTTCCAGAAGATCGCCTCGCAGGGCTGCGCCGTGGTGATGTCGACGCACAACACGGCGCTGATCGAGAACTACCCCGCCCGCGCCGTCCTCTTCGCACAGGGCAAAATCCGCGAGGTGGACCTCAAAGCCGAGCTGGCGTAGATTCTCTTACCATGCGCAATCCGTTTATTACAATATTCTTCTGCTTTTTGTCGGCGAATGTTTGCGCAACAGGGCAGATTCCTGAATTAATCGTTATCGGCAACGATACCTTATCGATGCACTCAACACCCCTTGGAGCACTTGATTCAATTCGCTATGCTGATTTTAGTAGGCGCGTCAAGTTTTCGAACAAAAGCGGAGAATACACGGCTCTCTGGCGAGGATACCGGGGAATATGGAAACTGCAAGACGACACGTTGAGATTATTGAAAGTTGTCGGAAGCAAAGTTCTCGACAACAAAGATAATAGCATATCCGCCTGGGTAAAAGGCGACACGATTTCCATGGAAGGCATTCTTTCGCCCAATGGATATGCCGATTGGTTCTCAGGGGATATTCATGTCGTATGGGGAAAATGTATTGATCTCGACCTATTCACATTCAAAGGCCGATTCGAGCATGAAGTGGTATACACTCTTCGCAACGGTGTGGTCATAAACCACAAAAAACTGGATAACCGGGTCATCGGCAACAGAAGTTCGTTCGAAGCCGCCGTCCGAAAAATAGCCCGGCATCCTCCGATTGTTCAGGCTGCGGATACGAATAAATATCAGCGGATAGAAGTCGTATTCAATGCTATACCCGATGATGACGGACACATCCGCCAATTCAATTATGCAGGTCTCTATTTCCGGGACTTTAAAGGGCGCCGCACCATCGTCGAAAACGATCCCGACCATCCTTATCTGCTCGAATTATTACGCCGCTTGAGTGAATTGGAACCATATGTCGTTTGGGTGGAAGGAGAAAAGATACCTATTCGAATAATTGATTTTATACCACTCTATCAGGCAAAGTCAACAAGCAAGTAAATCGAATATAAAGGCTTTTCCGGACGCTTGTTTTATCCGGAAATATTTCGTATATTTGTACGATATTTTAAAGACTACGATGAGTACCGAATTAGAAAACGTTAAAAAGCAAGAAGAAGAATATTCCGCGTCGAACATTCAGGTCCTCGAAGGCCTCGAAGCGGTGCGCAAGCGTCCTGCCATGTACATCGGCGATATCGGCGAAAAGGGTCTCCACCACCTGGTTTACGAGGTCGTGGACAACTCGATCGACGAGGCGCTGGCGGGCTATTGCACCGATATCGACGTGACGATCAACGAGGACAACTCGATCACCGTCAAGGACAACGGCCGCGGTATCCCCACCGACTTCCACGAGAAGGAGGGCAAATCGGCACTCGAAGTCGTGCTGACGGTGCTGCACGCCGGAGGTAAGTTCGACAAGGGCAGCTACAAGGTTTCGGGCGGTCTTCACGGCGTGGGTGTATCCTGCGTCAATGCGCTTTCGACGCTGCTGATCGCCGAGATCCACAGCCGCGACGGCAAGATCTACCGCCAGACGTACAGCAAAGGCGCTCCGACCTCGAAAGTCGAGGTGGTAGGCGAATGTTCGGACCGCGGTACGATCATCACCTTTAAACCCGACGGCTCGATCTTCACCCATACCACCGAATACAAATACGAGATTCTGGCCAACCGCCTGCGCGAACTGGCGTTCCTGAACAAGGGCATCAGCCTGAACCTCTACGACAAGCGTCCCGACGAGGAGGGCAAGACGCGCGAGGACCATTTCTATTCGGAAGAGGGCCTGAAGGAGTTCGTGAAATACCTCGACGCCACGCGCGGCACGCCGATCATCGAACAGATCATCTACCTCGACACCGAGAAGAACGGAGTCCCGGTGGAGGTGGCCATGCAGTACAACGATTCGTTCTCGGAGAACGTGCACTCCTATGTAAATAACATCAACACCATCGAGGGCGGTACGCACCTGACGGGATTCCGCCGTGCGCTGACCCGCACGCTTAAAAAATACGCCGAGGATTCGGGTATGCTCGCCAAGCTGAAATTCGACATCAACGGCGACGACTTCCGCGAGGGACTCACGGCCGTCGTATCGGTGAAGGTGCAGGAGCCGCAGTTCGAGGGACAGACCAAGACCAAGCTGGGCAATGACGAGGTTTCGGCCGCCGTCGATCAGGCCATGGCCTCGGCGCTGGGACAGTATCTCGAAGAGAACCCCAAGGACGCCAAAGCCATCGTGCAGAAGGTGATTCTGGCCGCCACGGCACGCCATGCCGCACGCCATGCCCGCGAACTGGTGCAGCGCAAGACCGTGCTGTCGGGAGCCGGACTCCCGGGCAAGCTGGCCGACTGCTCGAGCCGCGACCGCTCGATCGCCGAGATTTTCTTCGTCGAGGGTGACTCTGCAGGCGGTACGGCCAAATCGGGCCGTGACCGTAACTTCCAGGCCATCATGCCGCTGCGCGGTAAGATCCTGAACATCGAGAAGGCCCAGGAGCACCGCATGTGGGAAAACGAGGAGATCAAAAACATGTTCACGGCTCTCGGCGTCACGATCGGCACTGAGGAAGACTCCAAAGCCCTGAACCTCGAGAAGCTGCGCTACGACAAGATCATCATTATGACCGATGCCGACGTCGACGGAAGCCACATCGCCACGCTGATGCTGACATTCTTCTTCCGCAAGATGAAGGAGTTGATCGAGAACGGCCACGTTTATATCGCCACCCCGCCCCTCTACCTCGTGAAGAAGGGCAAGCAGGAGCGTTACTGCTGGACCGAGAAGGAGCGCGACGAGATCACGGCCGAATTCGGCAAGGGATCGCACGTGCAGCGTTACAAAGGTCTCGGTGAGATGAACGCCCACCAGTTGTGGGAGACGACGATGAACCCCGACACGCGCATCCTGCGTCAGGTGAACATCGAGAACGCCGCCGAAGCCGACCGCATCTTCTCGATGCTGATGGGCGACGAGGTTCCGCCCCGCCGCGAATTTATCGAGAAGAACGCGCATTACGCGAACATCGACGCATAACCCGCTTAAGAAGCGGGGTTTAAGGGCAACGGGCGGACGCAGCGAATCGATTCGGTTTGCGCTTCCGCCCGTCTGTGGAAGAGGACTGAACAATAGCAAAACCTACTGATAACCATGGACGTAACGGTAATTGGAGTCGCCGGAGGAACCGGCTCGGGAAAGTCGACGCTCGTCAAACGTCTGCAGGAGGCGTTCGTGGGTGACGACGTCGTGACGCTCTGCCACGACTATTATTACAAGGCGCATTCCGAACTCAACTACGAAGAGCGCACGAAGCTCAACTACGACCACCCGCAGGCTTTCGACACGGAGATGCTCGTGGAGCATATCAAAGCGCTGAAAAACAACGTGCCCATCGAGCACCCGGTCTACTCGTTCGTGGACCACGACCGCACCGCCGAAACCGTCTGCGTAAAACCCTCGAAAGTGATTATCGTCGACGGCATCCTGATCTTCGAGAACCGGGAATTGCGCGAACTGATGGACATCAAAGTCTACGTGGATACAGACGCCGATATCCGCCTGGCGCGGCGCATTCTGCGCGACGTCTGCGAACGCGGCCGCACGATGCAGTCGGTCATCACACAGTACACCTCTACCGTGAAACCGATGCACGACGAGTTCGTCGAGCCGTCGAAGAAATACGCCGACGTCATCATTCCCGAAGGCGGCTTCAACTCGGTGGCCGTCACGATGCTGATTCAGAACATCCGTTCGCTGATCGTAGGCAGCCGATAGGTCGTTCCACTGGCAAAAAACAAGCCCCGGACTTCTCGAAAAGAGGTTCGGGGCTTTGGTATATCCGACTTCCAGTATCGCTTTATCAGATACCGGTTATCTTTTTGATTTCATTGAGTTTATTGAGCGCCTCGATCGGCGTCAGCGAATTGATGTCGAGGCCTTTGATCTGATCCCGGATCTGCACCAGCACGGGATCGTCCAACTGAAACATCGACAACTGCATGTTCTGGGGACCGGCACTCTCGGCGGCTTCCTTCACGGCCTGCGCCGTGGGCTTACGCCCCCGCTCCTTAAGACTGCGGCTCGGCACGATCTCGTTGCTGCCGTAGACCAACTCGAGGTTGCGCAGGATTTCGTCGGCCCGCGAAACGATCGATGCCGGCATACCGGCCATGCGGGCAACATGGATACCGAACGAATGCTCCGTACCGCCGCGTTCCAACTTGCGCAGAAAGACGATTTGATTGCCGATCTCCTTGACCGAAACGTGGTAGTTCTTCACCCGCGGACACATCTGCTCCATCTCGTTCAGCTCGTGGTAGTGCGTGGCGAAGAGCGTCTTGGCATGCGCCGTCGGATGGTTGTGCAGGTATTCGACCATTGCCCAGGCGATCGAAATGCCGTCGTAAGTCGACGTTCCGCGGCCGATCTCGTCCAGCAGCACGATACTGCGGTCGGAGATGTTGTTCAGGATGCTGGCCGACTCGAGCATCTCGACCATGAAGGTCGATTCGCCCTGCGAAATGTTGTCCGAAGCCCCGACGCGGGTGAAAATCTTGTCCACAACGCCGATATGGGCCGACTTCGCGGGCACGTAACACCCCATTTGGGCCATCAGGATAATGAGCGCCGTCTGGCGGAGCAGCGCCGACTTACCCGACATGTTGGGACCGGTTATCATCATGATCTGCTGCTGCTTATCGTCGAGCAGCACGTCGTTGGGAATGTACTCCTCCCCCACGGGCATCAGAGTCTCGATCACCGGGTGGCGACCCTGCCGGATGTCGATGCGCTTGCCGTCGTCGAGCACCGGACGCACATAACGCCGCTCGCAGGCCAGCCGCGCGAAGGATTGCAGGCAGTCGATGCGGGCCACCACGGCAGCGTCGCGCAGCATCGGCGTCAGCGAGCCGCAAATGAACGCCATGATCTCGGCATAGATGCGCTGCTCCAAAACGAGCATCTTCTCCTCGGCGCCGAGGATTTTTTCTTCGTATTCTTTGAGTTCCTCGGTAATGTAGCGTTCGGCATTGGCGAGGGTCTGTTTGCGAATCCACGTCCCGGGGACCTTCTCCTTATGGGCGTTGCGGACCTCGATGTAGTAGCCGAAGACATTGTTGTAGCTGATCTTCAGCGACGGGATGCCCGTTGCCTCGCTTTCGCGCTGCTGGATGCGTGCGAGGTAATCCTTGCCGTGGAGGGCGATACGCCGCAGGTCGTCCAGTTCGGGATCGACCCCGTCGGCAATCACGCCGCCCTTCTGTATCTGGTTGTTCTGCGGATCGGGATAAATCTCGCGGGCAATGCGGTCGCGGACCTCCGTCAGCGGGTCGATCTGCCCCGCCAGCGCGTGCAGGCGGTCGTCGTCGGTGGATTCCAGAGCGGCTTTGAGGGTCTCGATGGCTCCCAGCGAGTTTTTGAGCTGCACCAGTTCGCGCGGTGTGACCCGCTGGGCCGCAATACGTCCCGCAATGCGCTCCAGATCACCCACCAGCGCCACCTGCTCGCGGATGACATCAGCAAGGTCCGCATCTTTCAGGAAGCGTTCCACCACGTCCAGACGCTCGTTGATCCGCGCAGGATCTTTGATCGGCATGGCGATCCAGCGTTTCAGCAGACGCCCGCCCATCGGGGTCAGCGTGCGGTCGATCACATCGGCGAAACTGCACTTCTCACGCGCACCGTTCGACGAAAAAAGTTCCAGGTTGCGGATCGTGAACTTGTCGACCCACACGTAGTCGTCCTGATCGATGCGCGCAATGGAGGCGATGTGCCCCGTCTCGCGGTGCTCGGTGAATTCGAGGTAGTAGAGAATGGCCCCGGCGGCCGAAATGCCGCTCGTGAACTGCTCCACACCGAATCCTTTCAACGATTTGGTCCCGAACTGCTTGCAGAGCTTCTCGCGGTTGACATCCTCCGAAAAGACCCATTCGTCGAGGCGGTAAGTGTAGAGCTTCGACCCGAACGAATCGGAAAAACGGTCCTCGTAGCCGCGCTGGTAGACCACCTCTTTGGGCTGGAGGTTCGAAATCAGTTTGTCGACATAGCTGTCCGAACCCTCGGCCACGTAGAACTCGCCCGTGGAGATGTCCAGAAAAGCCACGCCCGTGGTCTGCCGGCCGAAATAGACCGACGCGATGAAATTGTTCTCCTTGTTGGCCAGGATGTTGTCCCCCAGCACGATGCCCGGGGTCACCAGCTCGATGACGCCGCGCTTGACGAGACCCTTCACGCTCTTGGGGTCCTCCAGTTGTTCGCAGATGGCCACTCGCTCGCCGGCCCGCACCAACTTGGGCAGGTAGGTGTCGATGGCATGGTAGGGAAACCCGGCCAACTCGACATACGTCGCCGAGCCGTTGGCCCGGCGCGTGAGCGTGATGCCCAGAATGCCGCTGGCCTTGATCGCGTCGTCGCCGAAGGTCTCGTAGAAGTCGCCTACGCGGAACAGCAGTATGGCGTCGGGATGCACCGCTTTGATGGAGTAATACTGCTTCATCAGGGGCGTCTCGACATATTTTTTATCGATTTTCTTGTCTGAGGCCAAAATAAAAAATTGTATAATTTATAGGGCAAAGATACAAAAAAATAAGACCCTTGCAATAGCCGATTGCCTGCGACCGCGTAAAATCATCCGGCAAGTAAAAGTGTTGTTACGGCTCCAAAGATAGACTTTTTTGCATGCCGGGCAAAGCCGGAACCCTATTTTTTCGTTCTCCTCGCGTGCTTCTTCGGAAGCTGCCTATATGATCCCGCTTTCGGAGAAGGCTTTCCGGTAAAATTCGGCTTTCCACTCCACGGGACGCGGATAGGCCCGCGACGAAGAGGGCATGCGCCACAGTTTCAGATCGCGGCCGGCAAAGTGCATCGGCACCCACTCACCCACCGCCGGCTCGTCGCAGCCCGTGACGGCGCGCAACGTGTCGGTGGCTTTCTGCCCCGTGGTGACGATGTTCCCGCAGGCGGGGATGCGGGCCAGCAGGGCCTCTAAATCCACCTCACGCACTACTTGAAGAAAATTATCCGAAGCATTGTCTTTCAACCGGATAACCTCCACGGCCGTGTCGTACAATGCAATACCCCGTTCGCGGCAGAACGCCTCGATGCGATCCTTGTCGAAACGCCTTCCGCCGGGCTCCAGGAAATGCATCTTGTCACCCGCGGCCAAATAGCCCACGATGCGCCACATGTCGTTTTGCAGGTTGGGATAGAAGAACTCCATCGACCAGCGGATACGCTTGGGCGGGAAGCTGCCCAGCATCAGCAGGCGGGCATTTTCAGGGAGGAAAGGTTCGAGGGGATGCTGTTCGCTATTCATAGAATTGATCGTCGAAATTTACCAGGTACAATTTATCGGTAGCACGCGTCAGCGCCGTGTAGAGCCAGCGGAGCATGTCGCGCGTCATGGGCTCGTCGCCGAACAGACAGCGGTCGATGAAGACCGCCCGCCACTGGCCGCCCTGCGCCTTGTGACACGTCACGGCGTAGGAAAACTTCACCTGAACGGCATTAAAGTGCGGATTCTCACGGATTTCCTGAAAGCGTTTGATCTTGCTTTTGATATCGAGGTAATCCTTCTCGACCTCGTAGAACAACCGCGTCGATTCGTCGCGCGTGAGCGACGGGGATTCCGAGGCGATGGTGTCCAGCAGGATTTTGCACTCGATCTCCGCATTGTCGTAGTCGGGAAATTCGAGCACGGCGTTGGCGAAGCGGAAGCCGTAGAAATCCTCGAAACGGCGCAGGCGCTTCAGCCGCGCGATGTCGCCGTTGGCAATGAAGTTCATCGGGCAATCCTCCGTATGCTCGGGAAAATAGTAGTTGTTCTTCACGACCATCAGCATATCGCCGCTCTCGATCTCCTCCTCGGCGCAGAGCACATTGCGGCGAATGCCCTCGTTGTAGCGGTTGGCGCGCTTGTTCGACCGCGTGACGACGATCGTCTCGTCGCGGCCGTAGAGGGCATAGCAATCCTGCAGTTTTTCGAGAAACTCGCCGCCCTCGACCCGCTCGACATCCGGAAAATCGAGCCGGAAGCGGGGAATCTCGTAAAGGCCGTTCTCGAGCATGCATCGTACCACCGTGGCGTTAAACAGGATGCCCGACTGCGCCTCCTGCCGCACCACCTCGTCCATCGTGCCGTAAACGATGTCGCCGTAGGCATCCATCGACGCAGGATCGAGCGCAGGGCTGAAATCTGCCCCTACGGGCGGGAGCTGGGCGCTGTCGCCTACCAGCACCAGACGGCACCCACGGCCGCTGCGGACATATTCCACGAGGTCCGAAAGCAGCGAACCGCTCCCGAAAACCGCCCCGCCGCCCGACGAATCGGAGAGCATCGAAGCCTCGTCGACGATGAACACCGCACCGCGCTCCTGGTTGAAATTGAGCGAGAATTTCGATTCGTAATCGGCATTCGTGCGCTGACGGTAGATGCGTTTATGGATGGTAAAAGCCTTTTCCTTAGCGTATTGAGCCAGCACCTTGGCGGCCCGGCCCGTGGGCGCCAGCAACACGGGTTTGATTCCCAAATCCTTAAGCGCCCCGACCAAGGCCCCGATAAGCGTCGTCTTTCCGGTGCCCGCATAGCCGTTCAGCACGAAAATCTTCGAAAAATCGTCGTCTGCAAGATATTCGGACAACTTTTCTATGATTTTTTTTTGTCCGGGAGTTGTTTCGAAACAAATTTTAGCGTAAATTTGGGTCGCGATACGTGTGCTGAACATGCGTCGGTTTTTAATTGGTGCAAAATTAATAACAAATATTTATTTAAAATGAAAAAACTCTTTCAAATCATTCTTGCCGTAGCTATCGTGGGCCTGATCTACGTTATCTATGTCCAGATCTCCACCCCGATTCGTTTCGACGATGAAATGAAGGCGAAGAAAGCTCAGGTTATCGACCGCATCAAGGATATCCGTACTGCGCAGCGCGCCTTCAAGTCGAAATACCAGCATTTCACCGCCAGTTTCGACACGCTGACTGCTTTCGTGCTTTCCGATACGCTCGAAATGGAGCGCAAGATCGTGGACGAGGATGACTCGGTGGCTATGGCCATGCTGAAGAAGGCAGGCAAAAAGAACGTCGAGAAATTCAAGGTGGCCGTGATCGACACCATTTTCGCCCCCAAGAAAGTAACCCGTCAGGCAATCGAAAACCTCCGCTATATCCCCGGAACGGACAATCAGGCCCAGTTCATCATGGAGGCCGGTGTCATCACCACCGAGTCCAAGGTCGTGATTCCGGTCGTGGAGTGCCGCGCCCCCTACAAGATGTTCCTCGACACGGTCAACTACCGTCAGGAGGTCATCAACCTGATCGACGAGGAGGAGAACAACTTCAACCGCTATGCCGGTGTCAAGTTCGGTTCGATGGAATCCGGAAACAATGAGGCCGGTAACTGGGAGTAACACGCCGCAGGCAGGCAATATGGTGTCCATTCAGCGCTCGTTGGATGGACACTCTTTTTCGATCCCTGCACTGTCGGACATACCCGCGGGATACGATCCCGTGCAGGTCGAGGTACTGCTCCCCCACACGATGCTCATCCCTGCGGAATTGTTCGACGAGGAGCACGCCACAGAACTGCTCGCGGCGAACGGCATGCCTTTGACTGCGGACGAATGCGCCGTATGCTGCGGCCGGGAGGAGCAATATGTGGCCGTCGCGGCCATAAGCAGCGAAGCCCTGCGGCTGGTGAAGGAAAAACTGGGCGACAGGGCCCGGTTCACCACCCCGCTGCTCCGTACGCCGAGCAAAGCTGTCGGGACCGTATGGATGTGTCGCCGCGCAGAACTGCTATATATAAAGGTATACGACGGCAGCGGCGTCCTGCAATTGGCCGAGGTAGTACCCGCAGAAACGGACGACGACCTGGTCTACTTTTTCGAACGATTGAACGGGTGTTTCCCGCTGGCGGAGTTCGGGCTGCATATCACGGGAGACGCCCCCAAAGCGGCGCGCAAACTGCTGGGAAAACGTTTCAAACAGGCTATATGCGAATAGTAAGCGGAAAATACAAGGGCCGGGCGATCAACCCGCCCCGCAACCTGCGGGCGCGGCCGACGACCGATTTCGCCAAGGAGAACCTTTTCAACGTGCTGGGCAACCTGGTGGATTTCGAGGAATGCGACGTGCTCGACCTATTCGCCGGCACGGGGTCTATCAGCTACGAATTCGCGTCGCGCGGGGCGCGGAGCGTCACCTCCGTGGAGATCAACAGCGTCCATTACAACTTCATTCGTCAGACCGCTGCACAGCTGGGGATCGGGAACCTCTATCCGGTGAAAGCCAACGTGTTCCTCTACCTGAAAAGCTGTCCGAAGCAATTCGACATCATTTTTTCGGACGCCCCCTACGACCTGGAGGGCAGTGAACAGGTCGTGAAGCTGGTCCTCGAAGGCGACCTGCTGCGCCCGGGCGGCATCCTCATCTTCGAACACTCGAAAAAAATGGATTTTTCGGCTTATCCCGAGTTCTGGCAATTAAGGAGTTACGGCAGCGTGCAATTTTCTTTCTTCAAAAAGCTGTAAAAGCATTTGCCGATTAAAAAAAATCCATTATCTTTGCACTCGCAATAACCGGAATGGTGCGTTAGTTCAGCTGGTTAGAATACGTGCCTGTCACGCACGGGGTCAGGGGTTCGAGTCCCCTACGCACCGCAGACGAAGAAGCGAGATGGTTACCGCAACCGTCTCGTTTTCTTTTGTTTATGCCCTATCGCGCAATGCGTCAAAGCGTTAGGAAATCCATCACAGGTTACATATGGCTTACGAAAAACCGCCCGAATCCGTTCCTGCGGACACTTCGGGACGCCCGAATGTAACCCATTCGTAACCGGTGCACCGCAATCGCGTAACCTTGCCTCGGCTTGTCTTCGCGGCGTCCTTCATTGACTTTACCTATTTATCAATCAAACAGTTGTGTTGGACTATTTTTGTCACACCAATAAGTAAAGTATCGTTATGAAGAAAGACACGAACCAGCGGTTACACGAAAACGCCGCGAGACCGTCCCGAAAAGGTTACGGGCACAGAAAAGTACCTTCGCCGTAATTTTTATCATTCAGAAAGGCAAGATCCGCGAGGACGGCACCGTCCCTATCGTGGCGCGTATCACCGTCAACGGCGAAATGGTGCATTTCGCTACAAGGATGTACATCCACCCCGACCGCTGGCTACCGAAAGATTACCGCACGGCGGGCAAGACCAAAGAGGAGAAACAGATCAACGAGATGCTCGAAGAGTTGCGCGTGCTGATACGGCGCAAATACGACGAGATGCTTCGACGCGAGGAGGTCATCACGGCCGGCAAGCTCAAAAACGCCATCACGGGACTCGATCAGAACGCCACTACGTTATTGCAGGTTTGCGACCGTTTCATCGAGGATTATACCGACCTGCTCAAAACCGAGCAATGCTGCCGCGAAACGTATCTGCGTTACAAACTGACCCGCAACCGACTTGCTGAGTTCATGCAGACGCGCTACCGCCTGCCCGATATGGCGGTCAAGGAGCTGCATCCCCGCTTCGCTACCGATTTCGACCGGTGGCTGCGCATGAACTACCGGCTGACGAACAATTCGACGATGAAGCTGATGCGGCAGCTGAAGACCATGTTGCATGTCGGTTATCTGAACGGCTGGTCGAAGAACGATCCGCTGGCCGGCTACAAGCTCCATTTCGAGAAGGTGGACAGAGGCTACCTGACCGACGAGGAACTGGACCGCCTCGCGAACAAAGTATTCGCCATGAAACGGCTCGAAGTCATCCGTGACCTCTTTCTGTTCAGCTGCTATACCGGTTTGGCCTATATCGACCTCAAACATCTCTCCGCCGATATGCTCCGCCGATGGCCCGACGGTAATCTCTGGATCGATACCAAACGGCAGAAGACCGATGTTCCCGTGCATGTGCGCCTGCTCGACGTTCCCATACGATTGATCGAGAAATACGATGGTACGGCCAAAGGCGGTTTGCTCTTCCCCGTCCCGTCGAATCAGAAGGTCAACTCCTACCTGAAAGAGATTGCAAGCGTGTGCGGTATCGACAAGGATTTGACATTCCACATGGCGCGGCACACCTTCGCCACGACCGTGACGCTGGCGAACGGAGTGCCGATCGAAACCGTATCGAAGATGCTCGGTCACACGAATATTCAGACGACGCAGATTTATGCGCGGGTGATCGACACGAAGATCAACAACGACATGGAGGTCCTCGCCGGTAAACTGAACGCCAAGGCGATGATTCGCCCGACAACGGCTGCTGCCGGTTTATAAACGGATTCTTATGGAATTGCAAATCATACAGAACAAGATTCACGAAGTGCGCGGCGTACGGGTGATGCTGGACAAAGACCTCGCGGAGTTGTACGGCGTCGAAACCAAGGCTCTCAACCGTGCCGTCAAACGAAATATCGAGCGCTTCCCGGAGCGGTTCATGTTTCAGCTGACCAAAGAGGAGGCTTTAAGGTGCCAATTTGGCACCTTAAACGATATGCCGCACGAACGAGGCAAACATATGAAATATCTACCCTATGCCTTTACGGAGCAAGGCGTTTCGATGTTGTCGGCCGTATTGCGAAGTCCGACGGCGATTCAGGTCAGCATCTCGATTATGGATGCATTCGTCGCCATGCGCAATTGCATCCTGACCCGAACTGCCGAATCGGTCGAGATTGCACGACTCCGGGAGCGGGTTCTTGCACTCGAACAGGCGACCGAAGAGATACTGGGTGGAGTCAACGATCTTTCGGAAGACGTGCGCAAGGATATCGAAACGATTTACGAAGCGATCGGAGCATTATCGGTCGAACTGCCGAAACGGAATACCGCCCAAAGACCGATCGGATTTCGAGTTACCCCTAAAAAGGAACAGTAGCGCAACGGAGACAAAGTATCTCTGTCGCAATCGCCGCCCCATCTACCTTTACGCCAAAGGAAAGACGAGGTGGCGATTTTTGGTCTGAAATACTACGCAGAGCTGCGCTCAAAATACAAGGGCGTCTTGTGGCGCGTGGAGATTTCGGAGCGGGGTTACGCAGGCCCGTCGGAGGAGATGGCCTTCGACGGCGGTACGCCGTTGCAGATCATGTGGGAGAAACGGGGCGATGAGTTCTACGTGCCGGTCAAAGCGTCGGAGGCGACCCTCGATATCCTCTGCAAGGAGAATTTCCATTACCTGGCCCTGTTCACCTCCGATCCACGTTATTTTCGCGTCTCGATCTTCCGCAATCGGGAGCTCTACTGGCGGGGCTACGTCACTTCCGACCTCTACTCCGAGAACTTCACCGCTCCGCCCTATACCGTCACGATCAAGGCCGTGGACGGCTTCAACCTCTTGTCGAGCATTCCGTTCCGCGACCTCGTACATATCGGCATCGCGGGCAGACGGTCGCTGTGGGAACTGCTCTCCTCCTGCATCGACCTGTTGGAGTTGGACATCGATACGGCAGACTGGATGGATCTGTATGACGAGAACGCCTCTCCGCTCCGTCAAACCTATATTGACCTCGAACGGCTCTACTACGTCTACGAAGAGCCTACCTACCGCGACATCCTCGAACTGTGTCTGGGTCCGTTCGCCGGGCAGATCTTCCAGTCGAACGGCGCTCTGCATATACGCCGCGCCGTGTCGCTCTATCAAGCTGCCCGTCCCGTGAGTTTCTACCGCATCGGCAGGGAGCATCCCGTCGGGCGGATCGTTACGGGCAGCGGACTGCGGCTCGTGATCCATACCGGCGCACAGGTCGTGACATCGGCGGCACAGGAGCGCATCGACGGGATGTGGACGGGCGACCTGCACATCGAGGGAAGTTCGACACTCGACATCGTGCCTGCGCTGCGCAAGATCTCGGTCGATGTAAAGAACAAGAGTCTCGACAACCTGATCGCCCGCATGGGGTTCTACGATCCCGACGCTTGGATGGATCCGCACGGCTTCGTCGTAGTGAAGAGCGGGGAGGAACTCTGCTTCTGCGGCGAGGATGCCTATCGGGGTGCGGAGGTCGTAACGCGGGGCTTCCCTATCGAGCAGTGCAACTTCCCGCTCGTATGGGAGTTCGGGTTGCAGACCTACCATCGGGAATGGGGACTGGGCGTTTACCGCCCGAACGAGAGCGTCGATGTCGCGATTCATTACGGCATCCGCATCGTCGGCGAAAAGACGACATACAGCCTGACCGAGAGCGGCTCAGGGGTGCAGTCCTCCGACGGGGAGATCGCGAGTACGGTCAAGATCGGCAACGAGCAGAATATGAAGATCGAGATCGACGGCATCCCCTGCGACGGCGAGTGGCGGTTCTTCATCCGGCAGACGCTCATCGGCAAGATCACGACCTATACCGACCGCTTCGGCAATCCGAGCGGACGTACTTCGGGCTATCAGGAGAGCGCCGCGTTCCGCAAGATGACGCTCTCGATCGATGCGGGCGACAGCTACGACAAGGGTTTGCGTTACGAGTCGCTCGTTGCCCCCGCGAACAATGTCGATATGTCCGTAACGCTTCCCGTGAGCGATATTCCCGCTATTCCGAACGACCGGCTGCTCTATGCACTCTACTACCTCGATGCCGGCGGCAATCCCACACGCATATGGCATACGAAAGGTCGGAACGACTACGACACGCTCGTCGGCCATATCGTGCAGGGAGCATTGCGGTACAAGCAGCTGCCGAGCCGCCGCATCACGGGCGAAATCTTTACGGGTCGGCATATCGATATGAATACGGTGGTTCGGGACGACAAGTTCCTGAACGCCGCTTATTACCTGAACTCCATCGAGCTGAATGCCCTCGACGACTCCTACAACAGCGAACTTACGGAGATGCCGCATCTGCTCGCGACGGAGAAGCCGTCGGAGGGCGACGACTGCATCGCGGTCGCGACGCTGTCCTTCACAGTCGGCAAGGCGATCCGCTGCCTGAACCGGCTGCTGCTCCAGTCCGCGGACAAACGGGCGGTCTATGCCTTCGACACCGCTACGCGACAGGTGCGGGAGATCCACCGCAGCACGACATCTTTCGAGATGTACGAGGCGGACGAGGGGTTTGTCGCTGTGGACGGGAAAGAGGTGCGCTACCTCGATTGTCGGGGTACGATCCGAAAGATATACACCCCGCCGGAGGAGTACCGCAACGTCGCGACTTATATGGACGGGTATATCCATATCCTGAAATCCTACCGACAGTATATCGGTCCGCGGGGCGGCAATGCCGGCGGCCGCAGCACCCGCATGGCAGAGGATGAGGATCCGAACTACCGCACCTATCGTTACCTCTCGCGCCCGGAGTGCAAATACGTTTCGCCCGACGCCTCGACCGGCTATCGCGGACGGGGATATACCTACGAGGGCACACCGATGTTAGGTGCGATCCTCGCCCTGCGGCGCACGGAAAATACGATCGTCGTGAACACCTCGCACTATGCCTATTTGCACGACAAACGGTTCCACCGACCCTGCAAGATGCAGCAATTCGCTGCGGGCGAGCAGATCGTCACCGTCTCCGACAGCTATATCGGCATCAACGCCGACGATATGCTATGGTTCTACCGGCGGGATTCGATTACCGAGCGGACGTTGCTCCGACGCTTAGGACGCTGGGCGGATCATGCCGACCATACGATGAGCGAGGTCGTACACTCCTACGACGACGGCATCCTCATATGGAACTTCCGTGATGACACGACGACCGATGTTCGGAATGCCGCCGGCTGGGGCAAGTACATCATGGGGCTGTTCTTCATCTACGGCGATCTCTATATCGTGCGCGAACGAGCGATTTACAAGTACATTCCTGAATAAGTGCGAAGCTATGGAAACACTCTCTATCATTCTGAACTTTTTGCTCGCCAGCGGTCTGGCGGGCACGATCCTCTTTTTCAACGCGAAGAAGCGTAAGGAGAACGCGGCCGCCGACTCCGCCGAACTGGAGAATACGGAAAAGGTCGTGGCGATCCAGTCCGAGCAGATCACGCGGCTGGACGGGCGCGTGGAGAAATTAGAAGAGAAGGTCGATAAGTTGGAAATCATCATCGAGCACAAGGACGTGGAGATCGACCGCAGCCGCATCGTCATCCGGCAGGCGTACAAGTGCGAAACGCCGCCCGAACGATGTCCGGTCTTACTCAAAAGAGCCGAGTTGGAACGCAAGCGCAAAGAGAACGACGAAAATAACCGAAAATCATAAAGCAATGAGCAGAGGACTGAGTAATTGTAACCGACGCCGCGGAGCGAGTGCAGAACCCGCTTGCGGGCTCTGCCGAGCCGCAAGGAGGAAACGATTGCTGCAATGACATTCCGAAAAGAGCAACAGATATTATGAACGAGAAAACTTTGCCGAGAGGGATGCGCAATCGTAACCCCGGCAATATCCGCCGATCGAAGACGAAGTATCTTAGCGAAGTTACGCCTTCGCGCGATGCGGCATTCAAGCAGTTCGAGACGATGGCGTGGGGCTACCGCGCGATGTTCGTGCTGCTGGACTCCTATCGTCGCAACGGCTACCGAACCATTAGACAGATGATCTCGCGCTACGCTCCGCCCATCGAGAACCATACCGAAAACTATATCCGTTGCGTGGCCGAATGGTCGGGCATCGGCGCCGACGAACCGTTGGATACGCAGGCAGGCGAGATGATGATCCCCGTCGTGGCGGCTATGTCGCGCGTGGAAAACGGCCGGCCGGCGGTACTATCGGACGTCGAGGCCGGCTGGATGCTCTATCTGCAACACAAACCCTAAACCGCTATGTCCCGAAGAATCGCCGATCTGCTTATCAAGATCGGAGCCGACTCGTATGAGTTCCGACAGAAGGCCCAGCAGGTCGAGAAAGGTCTCGGCTCGCTCGAAAAGAAGCTAACCTCCGTCGGCAAGTCGCTCTCGTTGAAACTTACCGCGCCCCTTGCGGCATTGGGCGGCGTGTCGCTGCACTTGGCCGACGTGCAAGCCAAAGCCGAGGCGAAAGTGCAGCAGGCGTTCAAGGTTACGAATCAGGCCGTCGGTTACAACTTCTGGCAGCTGGCCGACTACGCTTCGGAGTTGCAGAGCAAGACGATTTTCGGCGACGAAACGATTCTCGACAAGTCCACTGCCCGCCTGTTGGCTTTCACCAATATCACGGGCGAGAACTTCAAGCGCACGCAGGCGTTGGCATTGGACCTCGCCACGGCGTTGGAGATGGATTTGGGTTCGGCGTCGTTGCTGTTGGGCAAGGCGCTCTCCGATCCCGCAACGAAACTCTCGTCGCTATCGCGTGCCGGCATTACTTTTTCCAAGGAACAGACGGAGGTAATCAAGAAACTCGCCGAGACGGGCGACGTAGCCAAAGCGTAGGCGATGATCCTCGACGAGTTAGAGCGCAAGTTCGGCGGGCAGGCCGAAGCCGCCGCACGGACGGGACTCGGCGCCGTGCAGCAGCTCAAGAATGCGTGGGGCGACTTCCTCGAACGGATCGGTGCGGCCATCATGCCTTTCACATCGAAGATAGCGGGTGCGCTCTCGACGGTCGTGCAGATGCTGCAATCGATTTCGCCGGCGATGATGCAGACGATCGTCGTCGTGGCGGGGCTGGTGGCTGCGATCGGTCCCCTTTCGCTCGGAATCGGCGCCGTGATCAAGGTGCTGCCGATGCTGGCGGCGGGATTTACGGCTCTGTTGTCGCCCGTCGGATTGATTATGGCGGCGATCCTCGCGCTCGGGGCGGCGTTCGCCTACGCCCGCATCCAGAAGCAGAAGATGATCGACGAGATGGCCGAGACCGAATCGCTCGACGAAATCGAACGCAGGTTACAGGAAAATATCGCCGAACAGAAAGAGATCATCGCTACGACGACCAAGACGCGGATGGTTCCGAATTTCGGGGGATTGGTCGCTGGTTTTACCTTGCAGAAAGCCCCCGACGAATCGAAACTCGCACCTCTGCGCAAAGAGTACGACCTGCTGACGGCGGCGATCGAAAAGAAACGCGAGGCGGAGAAAAAGGCTGCCGAGGCACAGGCCGAGATGGATAAGGTAACAGAAGAGGCCCGAAAGCAGGCTGAGAAGCTGATGAAGTCCATCGCCGGAGCCGGTACGCAGACGGAGCAGAGCACGGGCATCATCGGCAAGTTGCAGGCGCGGATCGAGGCTCTCGAAAAGAAGAAACTGCTGCCCGAATCGACCGTCGAGGATATCGCTGCGACGAACGCCGAGATCGAGAAGCTGCAAAAAGAGTTGGAGCACATCAAGAATATCAAGCCCGAAGACCTGAAACCCGTCGTCAAGATGGGCGGCATTCTGCCTGAGGGCTTCGAGTTGGAACTGCCGGTGCCGAAGCTCAAAACGAGTGATCTGAAACCCGTAACATCGCAATACGCGCAGCAGATGCAGGCGATATTCGGCGCGGTGCGCGAAGGGTTGTACGGCTGGGCGGACGACAACAGCGCATACTTGCAGGAGCACGTCGCCGATACGGTTTCGATGGTCGAGAACTACACGACAGCGCTCACAGCGAAGGGCTGGTCGTTCTCGGCGGCATTGGAACACGTGCAGATGACCGTCACGGCCGTGATGCAGCGCTTCGATCAGCAGGTGTCGCAATTCATGGCCGATAGTATCGTCGCAGCGGCCGAGGCTATCGGACAGATCATCGCCGGCGATTTGGGATTCGGAGGGCTGATGAAGGCGATCCTGACGCAGTTCGCCTCCTTTCTGAAGAATATCGGCTCGCAGCTCATCGAGTTCGGCGTGATGATCATCGCCTTCAAATCGGCGTTGAAATCCGTCCTCGCCAACCCGTGGGCGGCGATCGCCATCGGTGCAGCGATGGTCGCAGCGGCGGCCGTGATGACGGCACTCATCAATAAGAATGCGGAGAAGAGCGTGCCGGCGCTGGCCAACGGAGGTCTGGCATACGGTCCTACCTATGCGATGGTCGGCGACAATCCCAATGCCGGCACGGATCCCGAAGTCATCGCACCGCTATCGAAGTTGCAGGCGATGCTCCCGACGGGCGGCAGCGCGCAGAACCTACGAATAACCCTCGGCGGTCAATTGACTGCCAAGGGTCGAGATTTGGTATATGTTCTCGGAAAAGAGAACTTCAAGTCAGAGGTGTTGGGTGGTTAAGAATCATATACATCACTGAATTTATTATGTAAATCTATACAAACATTGATTCGCCATTTAAATTTTGCCCTAATCCGATTAACCTCTATTCGAACAAAGTCTTTTCGTTTATTCCAAAGAAAATCAGTCAAACGATCAAATTGTTGATAATAGGCATTTGGACTTAAGCATTTCACCATTTTCAGAATATACTGATAACGATCTTGTTGTGAGGGGTGATTTTTTGATATACTCCACAAATGAGATTTCTCATAACAACTTAAAATTTTATATAAAAATTGAGGCGCATATAGAGTATAAATTGAATGTGTGTAATCCAGCATATGATAATATAGAATGATTATAGCTACTGCATCTGCTGCAATTTCTTCATTTGTATAAATCAGGTCAACAATCTCATTACTAAAATATGATTTAAATTTAAAATCGTCATAGTCGTATTGTCTAAATAATAAATGAGCATACTCATGGCAAATGATATATTTTTCCATCCCATATAGTAAATTATCGTCTTCTGGAATAAAAAACCATTTCGAAAATGTAATAGAATGATCTTGGACTATTAATGCTACAGATGCTTTTGCAAATTTATCAAGAAACTTTTTCTTTAGACATTTTGACATTCTTGATTTATACTGATAACTAATAAAATACGGCTGACTAAATCTTGTTATTGTATGACAATGATAACAAATTCCCGTGTTTACGGCTATTAAATTATCCCCAAAACAAGGGAAGGATTCTGCATTAAACATATTAAACCCTCTAATATCCTGTATTATAGGATTTTTTATCATGGGGAGTTTGGCACTAACAATAGTTGCTTGAATCTCTTTCAAGTTCGTTTCCAATATGTCTTGATAAACATGTTTTTCCTTATCAAATATCCTAATCGTTGTTTGATAAGTTGCCATTTCAATATTAGCCAAGAGTTTTCCTAACCATTTCCAATTTACTTTCCGGTATAACCACAATCCCCATACAAATTTCTTTAAAAAAGTAATGCCATGGTCGAATGAAAAGAATTCATAATATTGTTTCTCTAACCATTCATTTTGAAATTGCATAGTTGTGCTATATTTTGATGAGACTTTGTTTCATAAAGATAGTAAAGATCCGCTTATTTTCACTACTGAAAAATGAAATTTATGGACGTAGTTCGCATCAAAGACCTCGCGAGCGCTTCAGGACAGTTGGCGGAGTTCGACGCATTCGAGTTCATCGTCGACGTTCCGACTGCCGCCGCATCGATGAAGGTTTCCGGCAAGGAGATCAAAGGCGTGATGGCTCCGAAGAAGCATACGCACGCCGTCTCCGACATCACGGGACTGTCGGGCGAACTCGATAAGAAGCTCGATAAGAAAGGCGGTACGATCTCGGGCGACTTGTCGGTTATGGGAGATACCCACCTACGGCGGCTTCATTTGGAGGAGTTCTTGGAGGTTCCCGAATACCGCTACAACCGCATCGAAACGGTCGTCGGCGACAAATGGTCCGCTCCGGGCGGCGGCATCGTCGAGATCGTCTCGCCGGAAAACCGGACGCTGGCCGTCAAGTTGGAGGATGGCGAAATAAGCACCTTGCGCGAGAACGATCTCTGCATGGGTATCTTCCTGAATTCCGCAATGGACGCATCGAGCGGCAATACCGTCGATTCGGACGACTCGTTCGGCAACCGCACTTATGCCGGCTTCACGACCTGCTACTTCCGGCTTACCGAGTGCCTCGACCGCGACACCTACGCCGAATGGCGGTACGAACTGCGCGAGGGTTATCCCTACCACCCGCAGACGGCGATGCAGTTCGTGGCATTCGGCAATACGACCGACAAGGAGCGCCGAACCTCCCGCTACGAAACCCGCACCTACTTACGCTTCCTCACGGGTATGGACGACTGGACGATCCGCACGGAGAATATCGCGGCGCAGTTCGGCGACTTGTCGAATCTCAAGGCGCACGGTCTGGATATGACCGGTTATTCGGCCTATCTGAAAAACATCTACCTCACGGGCTTCCTCTCGGACAAGTCGGGCGACTCGTGGTTCGACTCCGCGACGGGCGATATGCAGCTCTTCAACCGTACGACGGGCTGCGGCATCAGCTTCCGCGACGGTATTTTGCGCTTCGGCCGTATCGACCCCGCGAAGCCCGATGCCGGAACGGATTTCGACGAGTTGATCCAGACGATCTCTTCGACGCTGGAGACGCTCGGTCGTATCAACTCCGACGAATATGTTTCGCCTGTCAAGAAGTCGTTTTTGAAAGAGCGTTTGCAGGATATCCGAACCGAGTACGAACAACTCCGTGCCAATGCCTTGCGGCTACTCTCGATGCTTCGTTATCGCAGCGCGAACGGCAAAGTACTTATGGTACACGGCAAGCGGCGCGCCGTTCGGCTCCTTACCGACGAGTGGACGCCCTACGAAGATGCCTATCGACGGGCTGTCGCCGCTATCGGAAAATATACGCAACCTGAACCGGAGTTCATTCCGATCGAGGATGATTTCTCCGACATCGAGACTTACTATACGGCCAGACGAACGATCGGAGCACTTTTGGACGAAGCTGCGAAAAGCGACAACAGCGATTTGAAGTATCTGCGCGAAAATTTTCAGGATATCTCGACGGAAATCGATGCCGGAAACGGCGTAGTACTGTCGGGGTTCGTCGGCGTAAAGGACGTTACGGACAAGAAGGTCGTGGCGGGTATGGCTGGCTGCGCATTGAAAGGCGCGACGGCGTCGAAACACGGCAAGTTGATGTTCTTCGCCGGCGCGGACGGCATCGAGAACGCGGCGACGGCGGCCACACGCATCTATGAAGATGGACACGTCGAAATGGCGAGCGGCATCTTCAGCGGATATTCGAAAGTGCAGTTCAAATACTTCACGGACGAAGGCACCGACTACAACGCCTCGACCCGCAAATATATACATTGAACCGCAACTTCAACCTGATCGCCAACGGCGCGGATTTCGGCAGTTACATCGTCTGGCTGAACCTGCCCGTATCGGCCGAATATATCGGCAGCGTGGTGAACCTCTACGATTGTCCGATCCGCACCCGTTCGTCGCCCAGTTTGGTGCTTGCGGCGGACGATACGCAGTCGGGCATCGTAACGACACTGAAGAAAGATGCCTACGGAATGGGCTATCTGCCGGTTCCTCGCATCGAAACCTACGGAGGACTACTGCAACTGTTGGCTGTGCCGTCGCCCTATTCCTCCGAAAAATGCATGTGGCACGTAACTTATCAGATGATGTCCGAATTCAAGATTTACGAAGAATAAACAATTACTATGGCGAACGATTCATTCGAAATGGAAACAGCGGTAAATATCTCTAACATAGAAGAACCCGTATCGGGAGCGATCACGCTCTCGCAACTCCCGAAGGTGACGACCTTGGCGGCGAACGACCTTATCGAGATCGACCGCAACGGTACGGGCGCTGCTATAACTTATGAAACGTTGGTTCGGACAATAACCGCTTCGCTCGGACTGACCGGGATAACGGATGTGTTGCAAAAGATTATAGGTTAGCATATGGCAGACTTTACCTCACTTGTTTTGCGGCTCGATACGCTGCGGCAGACGCTTGCCGGGACGCTCCGCGACAAAGGCGTGGCGACGACCGATGAAGAGACATTGGCTGCGCTCATTGAAAAGACCGCATTGGTGGACTACACCAGCGGCATGAATCAGATCCGAAACGGTTACCAACTCTTCAAGGGCAATACGACGATGGCTACCTTTCCGACCTTCGATACGGCATCGTTCGATTCGATGTATCAGATGTGCTACGGCTGTACGGCGCTGGAGCGCGTGCCGACGCTCGATACCCCGAACGTGACGAACATGATGTATGCCTTTTATGGCTGTACGAATTTGCAGGAGATCGGCGGGTTAGACACCTCGCGCATTACCTCCGCCTCGGAGATGTTCCACGGCTGCAAAAGCCTGCGCAGGATCGGAGGAAGACTCGATTTCAGCAAAGTAACTTCCAAGATCGACACGACGTTCGTCTCCTGCTCCGCTCTCGAAACGGTAATCATCGACGGCCCCGTCCGCGTGGATATCGCGATGAACGGCTGTCCGAAACTCTCGGTTGAGAGCCTGGTATTCCTGCTGAACGCGCTATCCGACACCGGTAACGGCAAGACCTGCAATATCGGTTCGAGGAATCTCGCAAAACTGACTGCCATCCAAATAGCGATCGCGACAGACAAGGGGTGGACGCTGATTTAATATTTTAGATTTTCAATGGTTTGACTTAACCAATTGAGGAATAAACTTTTAGCAAATTATTTGAGAAATAGTGGTAACGAGTTAGCAACCGTGCGAATTTCAACGATTTGCGGTGCTATGCTGTCAAATAACTCTTTATAAAGTGCAAATATACAATTTTTCTAATTTACTCATCCCCATACAATATATATTTATCGTATGGGGATGTTATTTGAAACGGAGGAACAGGTATTTACTTATAAGAATCTTCTACTCCAGCTAAATAACCAGCAGCATAAGCTGCATGTGGGCTTTTATGCCTAACTGTTCCAGCTTGACTCTCTGGTAATGAATCCAAGTCCAAATCTAATTTTTCTTTACGATTTAGTCCATCTTCATACCCTCTCTCATAAGCACATCCAGCACAGCGATGTCTTCCTGCCCCACCTTGATCGACAGGTAAATTATTGTACTGAGGATCATAACGATGTTGTTTTTCACAAGCCATAATTCTTATTTCTTTAAATTATTACTCTATTAGTTCTAATATCCAATTTATCCAAGATATAACAGTAGATGCCCTTCGTTTATATGTTTGTTCAGAATCAATATTATACAATTTTGCACTTTTCATTATTTCAACGACCTCGCCCTTTGTTGGAACATTGCCTTTATCAAAATACAGTTTCAAGGTATTTTGAAATGCCGTATGTGCCAATATAAGTTTTACAAATTCCAATTGCCGTTCAATAATGGGCAGATTAAATATACGAGAGCCATTACGAGTTAGAATGCACCCTATTTGTTGATTCTCACGAACAACCTCTACTAATCCTAAATACTTTGCCGCATTTGAATAATAATCAGTTTGTCTGTGATCAAAGTCATAATTTTGCGTAATATCATCTTTACAAATAAATCCTTTTTGTTTTAATAGCTCGCAAAGATTAATTACTCGTTCAAAGCTATCGGCTTGAGGGAAAGGCAACTCAGGTTCTTTTACAACTTGAATACTATCCAAAATATTCTGTATATTCTCAACATTAATTCCTCCTTCTTGAACTGCATATTTTTTATGTTGTATTAATCGGATAGAATTATATAATTCAGGTGTAACAAATTCATATTCTCTCAAATGGAAAATACCATTTGAATACGTCAAGAATATCGGACGAACACGTTTCCCTATTTTATTACTCCATAATCTATATGGATAATATAGTTGTCGAATCAGAAAATCATCAGAAATATAATTTTTGGCTTCAATCAAATTTAAAGAACTATCTCCTTCATACCCTCCGTCTATTTCAATTTGTGAATTATCAACATTAATTTTTAAAATGTTTTGTCCTGAATTAATCGTAAAATCAAAGACTGAAGAACTCATCCGACCAGAGACAGTAGGTAACAGATTTTCCTCTCCTGTAAAATCATGCAATATCTTAGATACAAAAGCACAATTTATAGCTATTGATTCACTCGTAATATCTTTATAATCTATACTTTCCAAGAAAGTTGGAAAGTCAATAGGAGTTATCTCTATATCATCTTTATTAAAATCACAAAAAGTTTTAAATTTTCCGATTTCATACGTACCTCTGGATGTAGGTAATATTGATAAGTTATGATCTATAAACAATTTTGGAAGTTGAGATCTATGGTCAAACTTTGTCATTAAACGAGCCTCTCTAAACTGATTAATTTCTGTCGAAGAAATTGAGATACGTTCATTATTGGCAAGTTTGTCCAAGATGCAATACTTCTCAAAAATTTTCTCCCATGCTATGTCATTTTTGGATTTACTCATAATTGCTAATTAAAAATTCATCAACTTGCCCTCTTTTAGAAGAATCTGAATTTATAGCACGACTTGCCTGTACTACATGAATATTGTATTCCGCATAAATTTCTTTTATAAAATTAGATGCAGAATTTGATAGGAGAAATTTTATGCCATTGCTATTTAATCTATTACAAACATCTCTTAGCCTAAGCTGATCCCTCTCACTCCATCCACCTTGCACGTATCCTGTAAAATTAGAACTCTCTGAAATAGGATGATACGGAGGATCTAAATACACAAATGAGTTTGTTGGTATATCTCTCAATATTACCTCATAATCACCATTTGATATTTGAATCCGATCAGAATTTAAATATTTACTTACCGCCTTAATTACAGGCTCATTGACAATATTTGGATTTTTATATTTCCCAAATGGGGAATTAAATTCCCCGGCATTATTAACCCGATATAATCCATTATAGCAAGTTTTATTGAGATATATAATCCGTGATGCTCGCTCGATAGTGGTAAGATTTTTAAAAAGAGGTTGCCTATCCATAGAGCGAATTTCATAAAAATACTCTGACGTATTTTTATGTTTCTTTAAATCCTCAATAAGTTCATTGGGATTGTCCCTTATAACCGTATAAACATTGATCAACTCTTCGTTATAATCATTTATAACTGCTTGTTTTGGCTGGAGTTCAAAAAATAAAGCTCCGCCTCCGATGAATGGCTCATAGTAGGGACGATTCGCTACCCCTTTGGGTAACATCTTTCTAATTTCTGGAATAAGTTGTCTTTTTCCTCCAACCCATTTCAAAAAAGGAACTACAAGTTTATTCTTAGCCATTTTATATAAAGTCTATTATATCAATTACAAAGGTACTACTTTTACTGATTTATCCTATAAGAATCCACAATAATTTGGTTGTTTTGATTTCAATTGCTGAGGTATAGCTAATTATTCGTTCTTAAATTCCTCTGTTTTTCCTTTGTAGCTGTATAGGTCGGCGAATGTTCTGCCTTAACTTCTCGAACTGTTCCTTGAACCACTCGGCAATGGGCTTTCGGTCAATGGCAAGAACCAGTCTCGTCCCGTCCGTGGGGTCTTTCAGCACTTGAAACCCTGCCTTTTCGGTCGTGAATTTCCGTCCGTGTTCCTCCGAGTAGAGTTCCCCCGCATACTCCAACGGCTTTCCCTTGACGAGCGTTGCGGTCTGCCTTTCATCGAATCCCACAAGGCGGCAGAGGTTTTCGATACGGAGCATTTCACGGAAATAGGGAAACCATGCCGCCGCCTTTGCGATTACCGTTTTCAGAAACGATGTTTCCTGCTTGTGCCTTGTGTCCTTGTCCGCTATCTCCCTGCCGTGCTTTTGCTGCATTTCCCGTATCTCCCGACTGTGGTCTGCCTGCATGGTCTGTATTCTGTCTTGCAGGGCTTCGATGGTTTCCTCGTGGTCGGCTACCTCCCTATGCAGGGCGGTGTTCTCCCTTTCCAGCGTCTTGACCTTGTTACTGCCGAAAAGAGAACCGACGCTCTCGGCGATGTTGGCGGCTGCGGTGGTTGCCGCCCCTTTCAGCTTCTCGGTCTGTATTTCTTTTTTCGCCCGTCTTAGTTCCTCCCGTGCCATTTCTTTCTGCTGCTGCAAGTCCACCACTTCCGCTTTGAGATTGTCGGCGAGTTTCTGTATATCCCGATAATACTGCTGCGTGGACTTGTGGCGAGCCTTCGAGCCGTCTATGCCCCTTTGCAGCCCGTATTTCGCCATCGCTTCGGCATAGGTATCTTGGTAGGACTTCAATTTCAGCCGTGTCATAATATCGTCTGCGCACAGCCTCACGGTGTCGGTCGGCTTCTTGCGGTATCGCTTCTTCGTCTGCTCCTCCCTTTTCCTGCGCTTTCGCTCTCCCTTGACGATGGGGACGAGCGTAACGTGTATGTGCGGCGTTTCCTCGTCCCTGTGCAGGTGAGCCGCCACGATGTTCTCCTTTCCGAACGTGTCGGCGAAGTATTTCAGATTGTCGGCGCACCACTCGTCCAAACGCCCCTCTTCCTCTATCCGCTTCATGTCCTCGTGCGTTCCCGACACGTTGATGCGGATAGCCCGTACTTGGTTGCTTCCGATTTTGCGTGTCAGCCCCGCTTCTTCTAATCTCTGCTGTATAGCCGCCGAACGGTCTTTCACCCCGTCGGGGTATTCGATGAGCCTGCGGTTTAGGTGTGTGCGTGTGGGGTCGGCGTTCTTCGGTATGATGAAACGCTCGATATGTGCGGTCGTTCCGCTGTCGCCGCCGTGCGCCTTTTCCATGTGTAAAACTACGAAACCCATATATTCTTCCTTTCTTTTTTGGCTTGTGAAACAATGATTTTTTGTATCTTCGGGGGCGGCAAATGCCGTCCCCGATGGGGTGTGCAGAGGGGCTTGCCCCTTGCCTTATTGGGGAATTTTCAGCGATACGTAGTATTGCGGCTCGGAAAATTCCCTAATAAGCTACGGTATTTTCTCCGTAAATACCCTGCGGCGTGTCGTCCGTCTGCCCGTCTGCCTTTCGGCTATGGCTGTCCCTGCCGTCTGCTTACCCGTATAACCCCACCTTATTATTTTTCCCTTTCGGTCGGTGGTGGGCGGCGGGGCGGTCGTTTCCGTTTTCAAAGGCTCTTTTGCACGGGGCGGTCGGATACAAGGTTTTCCCGATAAATACGCTCGCAGCGAAGCGAGAGGAAGATTTATCGGGAAACGGCGCAGCCGCCTGACCTTTTAGCCGACATAAAGCCCCGTGCTTGCTTTGCCTTTGTAAACGGAAATGATTGCTCCGCTTTCCTCTGAAAAGAGGAATAGAACCTGCAATATATATCACCATAGTGATAGGTTTGCATGTTTGCATGCCGGTATGTTGGTACGTTTGCATGTTGGTATGTTGATATGTTGGTGTATCATCATGCTTTCCAACGGCTGTTGGGCTTGCCGTCCGAAACAACCGACACGAA